>SDBU01000163.1_pt1 | contig 94072 bp, 153 predicted proteins | sample 2277071 | NCBI WGS metagenome assembly SDBU01 (sample SAMN10397929, study PRJNA504765) | marine sediment metagenome | isolation source: marine sediment core GS08_GC12, 126 cmbsf | place: Arctic Ocean: Gakkel Ridge, Loki's castle | collected 2008
TATCGTTAACCTTCAATTGATTTCCTACGGAAATCAACTCTCGATGAGCCACCTTCGGTGTCTCTTCGAGCCTATCGGGAAGTTAACTTCCCATTATGTTCAATTAAAACTTTGAGAGGGATTTAAATGGAACTAACAAAATTAGAATCTGAATTAATTGTTCACGAAATAATCTTAGCACTAAGAAGTATTCAATATCATAATTCAAGAGAGAAGAAAGGAGAATTTTGTTTTAAAAGATATGATAAATATGATATATCCGATTTTGATTTACATGAAGCAGAACTAACAGAAATTGAATTCAAGGCTTATATGAGCATATTGACTAAGATTAAATCCCTCTCAACTTTTGGTAAAAAACCAAAAGGAACATAATTAACGTGAAACCGAGATAAAATCCCTCTGTGGGATTTTACCTTCCTCACTTCGTGAGGAACCCTATCGGGTCGTTTCACTTTACATTATCCAAAATTTGGGATATTTATTAAAAAAGCCCCCGACTAAAGAGGTAACAAAATGGAAGAAAAAGATTTAAAATTGAAATGTATTGGAAGATATAGATTGGATGATGAACCAGATGAAGTCAAAACAATGAATTGGTTATTAAAGTATTCAATGGCTAATAATCAAAATAACCTTCAAAGCTTAAAGCAGATGGTTTTATGTATGGAGTTAAATCATCAGAATTATGAACATTTATCAGAATCAGAAAAGTCACTTGCTATGAAAGTAAATCAAGCTGAAGAAGCTGTAGAAATTGTTTTGACTACTATATTTAGATGGTTAGGAACTCATGTTGGACAATTTGAAATGAATAAACTTATGAAAGAATTACAAACTAAAAAGTCGGGGGCTAACAAAAGATAATTAGTCCCAAACATCGGATAATACGTGCTATACTCAATAAATCCCTTCGGGATTTACTCACGATGAGCCACCTTCGGTGTCTCTTCGTGTCCTAACGGAGAGCATAACACGAAACATTATCGAAAAGTTTGGAGTTGAAGATTAATGGAACGAAAAGACGAATTAAGGTTTATAAATTTAACTAATAAAGTTAATGAACTAATTGTACGTGTGAATAAGCAAACAGATGTAACACGAGATATTATAAAATCAATCAACTCCAAACCTCAAGTTCCTAAAAAGGAATCCGATAATAGGTGTTTTAAGAAAGGCTCGATAAAATAATAAATACCCTCGCCCTTCCGAAAACACCGACAACGGTTTCAGAAAAGTAAAAATGGATCAAGAAACTTATGAAAAGAGGAAGAAAGCTCATTTAGAATCTAAGAAGAGATCTTTTGAGAAAATGAAGAACAAACAAATTTCTAAAAGAAAAGGATATGATCTGATTGATAAATCTTATAATGTTAGAGAAGGGCACTGTAAACTAAGCAAGCATAGAAACACAAAACACGAACAGGCCAAGGGAAAAGTTCAACATTTGGCAATGAAAATAGGGTATAAGGCTTATTCTGAAGTTATTTTTACTTTAGGCAGAGGGATTGCAGATGTCTTTCTCCCTGAAATCCTTCGTGTCTATGAAATTTTGGAAACAGAAACAATGGATAGTTTTAAAAAGAAGATTGAAAAGTATCCTGAACAATTAGAAGTTGTGCCATTGAAATCTGAAGATGTGTTGAAAGAGGATTTTTGTCTTTAAAATGAATAAAAACATACGATTTGTGATAATCTTGATGATTTCAATAGTGATAGTATCATCATTAACAGCATATACAACATTTAAACTACTTCACATATTTAATCAACCTTACTGTTATTTATTAAACAGATTTGTTGATAAAGATGGTAAGGTAATACGTAGGGGTTTGTATAAAACAACAGATGAATGTTATTCAGTTTATCTTAAGAATTTAAGTTCAAGGGAGATTGAAGAAATAAATAGTCATGAGGTGTGTCATCATCTGGTTAAGGTACAGTATGACCATTTCTTTAAACCAAGGCCATTGTGTGTGAGTTGTTTAGGGAAGTAAAGATGAATCAAAAAGGTATGTTTTGTGAGGTTTATGGGCATAGTATCCGTAATCGTATACTTGAATATGCTCTTGAGAATAAGGGGCTTGATTTTGCTGTTGGGGATATGGCAAAAGAATGTAGTATATCCAAGCCAAAAGCTTATGAGATCATTAAAAAATTTGAAAGTAAAGGATATATCAAGAAGTCCAGGATTGTTGGAAGAACTCAGTTGTATATGTTAAATGAAGAAAGTAAAAGAGTCAAGTTATTCTTGAGAGACTTCAAAGAATGTTTAAAAATTGTTGTTCAGGAAAGAAAAAATAATTAATTTTAATTAGAAAAGTTTATATATGAGTTATACTTTAGATTTTAAATTGTGGGAAAAATCCCACACCCTTTAAGATCAAAACCCTGCGAGGATAAATAAGATATAGGTTAAATTGGTGTGTTGATGGGGATATTGGCGTACCAGACTCGTTAAATTCAAAAAGAAGGTGTTTTTAGTGGACAAGACAGAACAAGACTATAAGGATTACATTGGTCAATTTCTAACAATTGTCAAAACTGATGGTAGATTGGTTAAAGGAATTCTAAAAGGATTTACATCTGATGGTAAATTGAAAATAAATGGGGATTATATGAAATGGGCCATATCCCCTTCAAGCATACAAGACCTTACAGCAAGACCAAACAAGACAGGTGGGGATAATGTTAAAGATCCCATTTAAATTTTCTAATTGTGTATTAAAGTGTGTGTCAACTGTGTGTGCACATAAGTCAGTTATATTCATCAAGAAGATGTGGGTGTGTGTTGTGGCATACGTACGCATAACGTACGTATCTTTATATATATATATATATTGGTTTTTTTTAGTCATACATACGTACAACGTACATACGCATAGGTTTAGTTCTTTCTTTTTCAGAAAGAGGGGGGGTATGCGTACGTATAGCGTACGTATGGGGGTACAAGAATGGCTTTAAAATCCCCAAAAACAATCAGCTTGCCAATAGGCGTAATTACCGATATGCGCAAGAGTGGCATGGACATCTCTGAATGGGTTGCTGAACAATGGTTAGACAATAAGTACTCAATCGAATCAATTGATGAAAGGATTACATGGCATAAGAATCAGGTCAAAATGCTCGAAGAGAAGAAAGAAGAGAATATTGATTTCCAAAAGAAAATAATCAAATCAAAAGACAAATTTGAAATTAAGATGCTTGAAAGCCTGAAGAATCAGTTGGAAAGGGTTGAACCTGACCTAACCAAAAAAGAATTGGCTTTCAAATGCTTTGTGAACAACTACAATAACAGATATGGAACTACTATAACAACAATAATGGCAAAATCAAAGCTTGAACATTACTTAGAACATAAAGATTGATTAATTAAAAAAGTTCAACACCTAATCAAATGAAACAAAGAGAAAGTTCAAGATGGATTGAGGAAAAAATAGATGGTGAAGGTAATCTATTGTGTTTAGTTCCAACTTGTAACGATATACGGCAGAAGTATAAAACTTCAAATAGAACTAGAAATTATTGTAAGGAACACGATTTTGGAGATATGAGGGTATTTACTAATTGGGCATCTTTAAGAAATAAGGTATTAAGAAGAGACCATAACAAATGCGTTAAATGTGGAACAAAAGAAAAATTTGAATTTGGGACTATCAATCTAATAGCCGACCACATTATACCTATTGCTTTGGGTGGTGATGAATGGGACATTAACAATATACAAACATTATGTTCTGATTGTAATAAAATTAAGACAAAACAAGACCATAAGGATATTGCTAAAGGAAGAAGAAAAGAGAGATTAGAATCTATAGGGCAAAAAAGATGGAATGGGGATGATTATATAACTCATCCAATTAGGGTTGCTAATCAAGTAAATAGTGACTTATTCAAATCAATTGCAATATTACATGATGTTTTAGAAGATACTGATGTGACCATACAATATTTAGAAACACTATTTGAACCTAACATAACTCAAACCTTGAAATTACTGAAACATGAGGGGAATGAATCATATTCAGAGTATATCTGTAAGATAAAAAATAGAAGATTAGGGAAAAGGATATGGAATCTGTATGCTACTACGATTAAATGTTTTGATTTGATGGATAACCTTAAAGATTTAACACAAAAACAAAGGAAAGACAAGTATGAATTAGCATTATTATACTTAAGGAAATAATTAAAATGGATGTACAACCACAGATTGAAGGATTTATGAAGTTCATAGAAACAGATTACTTCAGTAAACTAAAAGATAATCTCAGGAAAGATAAATCCTTCTTGAAAATTGATTTCAATGATTTAGCCAAATTTAACAATGAATTAGCAGATGTGTTGTTAGAATGCCCTGAAGACACGATTAAAGCCTCAGAATTGGCAATACACAAGCTTCTGGATGATACCTATAAGAATATAAATGTAAGGTTCTATAATCTGCCTAAAACAGCACATATAGGTATAGGTGAGATAAGAAAAGAACATTTTGATGGTATATTTCAATTTGAAGGGTTAATAATAAAGGCGGGCGATATAACTGCTTGCGCTGATGTAATTAAATACGAGTGTCCAAGTTGTCTTCCTAAAGGGACCCTTGTCTTGAATTCAGATGGAAAATTTAGACCAATAGAAGAATCTTATGATGTTATCTCTATAGATAATAACTTTATACAAACAACAAAGAAAACAATAATAAAACAAACTGGAAGAAGACAAATTTGGAAAATAAATAATGAGATTGAGTGTTCAGGGGAACATAAGTGGTTTGTTTATAGAAAAGGAATAACCTCGGTTGTTCAAACGAAAGATTTAAATAAGGGTGATATTTTATATCGTATTAACTATGGAAAACCAATGCATAATATGTGGGAAGAAACACAACAACCAAAGGAAAACTTGTTCAGAAGATTGCAAAAGAAAATACAGAAGTGTGTATCAAATAGGTGGGGAGAGGGTAAAGTTAGACAACAAGAATATAATTCTATTATACACGCAACAGAAAATGTCCACAGTCCAAATTGCAAAATTGTATGGAACAAACCACAAATTAATAAAAAGAAGATTGTTAAAGTTCAAGATACCATTGAGATCAGTCTCGGAACAAGTAAAGATAAGCATAAAGAACTCAGAAAAGAAACATTGGAAGTTTCAAAAAGGTATAGCAAATCCCTCATACAAGCATGGGAAACAATGTGGTCTAAAGAGAAACGACATATACTACAAAGAATTGGTGAAGAAGGAAAGAATAATGAAATGCGAGGAATGCAATGCAACAAACCTCTTAAGAGTTCATCACAAGGATTTAAATCATTTCAACAACAAAAGAGAGAATCTTCAGATACTTTGTCAATCTTGCCATTCAAAGTTACATTGGTCAATAAGACTAGAGAAGAAGTAGAGATGTATGATTTACAAGTTCCAGATTATCATAATTTCATTCTTTCTAATGGGGTAATAACACATAATTGCGGTCAAATTCTCACAGTATTACAACTTGATGAAGACAAGCTTAAACAGCCTTCTCGCTGTGGTTGTGGAAGAAAAGGGAAATTCAGGGAAATAAGCAAGACTTGGAAGAATGTGCAGCATATAATAGTAGAAGAATACATAACAGATTATACAGATAAAAAGGCTAAACCCACAACTGTAAGGGTGATACTTGAACATGATCTTGCAAATGAAAAGCTTACTAAGCAGCTTCAACCAGGAAAACACATACGATTCGTAGGGATAGTACAACCTAAACAGATAGGAATATCAACATTCTTCGCATTCAGGGTATTATGCAACCATATGATTGTTGAAGATATAAGCTTATTTAATCTCAAAATACCTCAGAAGTACATAAAACAGTTCAAAGAGATGAAGAATAACCCTGATTTACTAACTGACATCTCTGAATCTATCTTCTTTGGTATAGAAGGGCAAACAACAGTAAAGAAGATATTGGCTATTTCAAGGGCCAGAGGTGTTAAAAGTTATCATCAGGATGGAAAATTAGATCAGAGGGATACGATTAACGTTCTAATGGTGGGAAATCCAGGATCTGCTAAATCGGATATGGGTAAAATGGCAATAAAAGTTGATGTAATTGGGATGGTTGTATCTGGAAAAGGGGTTTCTGGAGTGGGCCTCACATCAACAACACTTTATGATAAAGAATTAAGTTGTTACTGTGTAGAGCCTGGAGCAGTTCCAAGGACAAATAATGGTTCGATTTTTATCGATGAGGGCGACAAGATAGATAGTAAGGATCTTTCTGCATTGAATGAGGCAATGGTCGATCTATCTTTTATGACAGTTAAGGCAAATCAACAAGTCCGATTGCCAGCCGATACAAATATAATCATGGCCGTAAATCCAGAAGGTAGAAAGTTTGATACAATGATTGATAAATACAGGCAGATAACACTTAAACCAGATTTTCTTGACAGATTTGATATTTGGATTTCTGTTGATAAGGTAGTTGAAACAGACAAGCAAAAGAGGGTAATTGGAAAGATAACTGACAGGTTTGGTGATGATAAAAATAAAATGGTGGGGAAATATAACCTACAATTCATCCAATATTATTATGCATGGGTAATACAGAATTTTAAGCCAAGAATACCCAATACCCTGAAAACATACATAGCTGAAGAGATAAGCAAGCTTATGAATCAGGCTGGAAAAGATGAGAGGAATAGTGATATCTCATACAGATTGGTAGGAAATATCATTAGATTCGCAATAGCCATAGCCAAGTTGCATCAGGAAAATGAAATCACAAAAGATCATATAAACCTATCAATAGAATTGCAAAAATATGGGTTTAAAAGCCTTGATATGCTTGATGAAACAGGACAGGTATCAGTTGAGAAGATTCAGCATGAAATTCCAGTAGCTATCACAAGGAAAAAGTATGATATGGAAACTATCATAAAAGAACTCTTTGATGAAAATAAGGGTGCAGTTCTAATAGAGAATGTTATCAAAAGATGGGAAGAAGAAGGTAATGATGTTGCTAAAGGAGAAGAAATAATTGAAAAATTGCTAACAAGGGGAAGGTGTTTCTCTCCAAGAAATGATTTAATAAGGCCAATATAAAAATGATAGACTTACAGAACGTAACTAGGGCTGAATTGTTTAATCTTCCAAAAAGTGAGAGAAAACAAATAGTAATTGAAAGGCTTGATTGGTTAAGAATACAAAGAAAAAAAGATAAGAGAATCTCTAATCGGCTTCATCAGAAGGAAATAAGGGATAAAGGAAATAGATACAGAAGATACCTAAACTCAGTACATATTACAATTATGGAAAACCATTATGTCCAATACTTTTTAACTGAATTAAATAATGGAACTACCGAAGAAAGATACCACCTTAAGTGGAATTATGTGAGGCCAAAGAAATGTCAATGAAATTTTGGTTTGAAAGAAGAATTGAAGATATTAAATATTGTATAGTACATTATCTTGATAATCTGTTCCCAAGAAGATACTGTTGGGCAGATTTAGTGATGTGGGCTAAATTTGATAGATTTTGGAAGGAAGTTAGCAAACCATATAATTGCAGTTATTGTGGAAAATGTGAAAAGCTTGGATTATTTAAGGATAAAAAGGATTTAAAATGAAATACATTGAACTTATGGTAGCTATGGGTGTGATTATGATGATTGTGATTCTTTCAACCTTGATGATATATGAGTTCTCAAAAGATTGTGATAATCCTAATCACAATAAATGTGAAGTCATAAGTAAGATTGTTGATTTTGATATTGAGATGGCTGGTACAGGTTTATACAGATAAGGGAAGAAAAAAGAGATATCAATATAATAGACCTATATGGTTGGATTGACAGGGAAAAAGATTCATATAAAGACTTTATACTACTTGAGTTCAATATCAAAAGAAGAGATGTATACCTCATAGCCACGAGTTCAGATAAATATTCAGAGAAGATAACTAAAATCCTTAAAACACCACATAACAGTTGTAAAAGGGTGGAAAATAACTTCAATGTCGAGAATAAGGTAAGCTCCACAGACCACGCCAATGGTTAATTTAGTGGAGCTTTCACCAAAAAGCTAATAGCCAAAGGGGTATTAAGTAAATAGAGTATATAAATGTTACGGTTTTTGACTAGGAGGTAATGAAAATGATTAATAAAGCGAAAAAAGGATACACCAAGGAAAAGAGATGTAGGGATGAACTCAAAGAAGAAGGATGGATGATAGTCTTTAAATCAATAAGATTCAGATTTGGATGTGTAGATTTTGCAGGATTATTTGATGTAGTGGCATATAAGGGGGAGGAAAGAAAATTCATAAGTTGTAAACATTTCGGTAAGAAATATAATAACTACCTGCCACATCAAAAAGAGATATCTGACTTTAAAAAGAAACATGGATTAAGGGATGAATCCTATGAATTATGGATTTGGCATCACCCAAAATATGAAGGTAGAGGAAAAAACAAGGTATGGGTTAAAGGTCATTGGGATAAGAAAATAATTGAATTCCAAAAATGTTATGATATAGCAGTTGCATAATTGAGGTGTAAAAATGACAAGAAAACTATTTAAAAAGCATAATGTTGTGAATGTATACTTTGAAGGTAAAGTGGTAGAAGATGATGATAAGATTATAGAGAGGGACATATTCAGGAATTATATAAGATTAAAAACAATTCAGATTTGTGGTTCTGCATCTAACCTCTTTGGCAACCTATACCTATTTCCATATCATCATGGGAATCATAAAGGAACTCAAGTTTATCTCAAGGTGGGTACAAGAAATATCCTGACACAAAAACAGTTAATGGATATGATAAAAAGATACATACCAACAAACAAGAAGATAACCATCAGAATACATGAATTTAAGTTCAAGAATAGCCATTATACTATTGAAATGTTGAAATTCGTGGGTTATGCGTGGGGTTGTTTAGTTCGGGGTAACATTACAGAGGATAAAAAGTTCAGGGATAATATCTTAAGAAGATATATCCCAGGAAGTGGTGACAAATTATCAAAAGAACAAAAGAAAAGATTATCACCAGATGAATGGCTAAACCTTATACATCATATGTTTCTATCATTAGATATAGACTATAATGAAGAAGCTTTAATCTATGGTCTAGGTAAAGAAAGGATACAATACAATATTAATAAGTCAAAATGAAATGTCCAAATTGTAAAAAAGAAATGTTTTCACCACTTATGCCCATTAGATTCAACCCACCTGAACATAATTTACACTATTGCCAAAATAAAAAGTGTAAATTTTTTGGAATACAGAGATGGGAAATTATATCAAAATGATTGCCATGAGAATGTGAAAGATACTTAGTGTCGTGAGGCATTAAGGGGGTTTTTGTCGGATAGTTCTTCATTACTATCCCCTCTTTTACCCAATATTATCTCACAAGATTCAAAATGGCAATAGGGTGTGGGATTTTTTCCCACCATTAAAAATGATAGCAGACTTCAGATTAATGAGAAAGGTTAAAAAGACTATAGTAACAGTCAAAGATATACCTAAACTAAATTATGTAATATTTGATGTGGATGGAGAAGAAATAACTGCAAAGAAAGGAAATAGAGGTCATCTAGTATTAAACTGTCCATGCAATCATTGCGGAACTATAGGCATAGCAAGAGGAATATTATGCAGAAGAAAACTAGCAGTATATGATTATATTTTAAAGAAATGTGGAAGGATAACACACTATGATATTGTATTTGATATAACAGTTGGAATGAAATGGTTGTTTGGTGGATAGAGAATGGAAGAAGTATTAAAAATATTTGAAGGTTTTGCAGGTTATGGTGGTGCTAGTTTCGCACTCAAGAAAGCAAAAATACCTTTTGAATGTATAGGCTATTCTGAGATAAATAAACATGCAGTAAAATGTTATGAACAGAATCATGTTAATATCTGGAAAGATAAATTATCTAATAATGAAGAAGCAACCATATCTTATCCTAAAAATTTTGGAGATATTTCTAAGATAAACCCAGATGATTTGCCAGATTTTGATTTGTTTAGTGGTGGATTTCCTTGTCAGGATGTTAGTATAGCAGGAAGTAGGGATTTAACTAAAGGTAGAACCAATCTATATCTTGAAATCTTAAGGATTGCTAAAGCTAAAAAACCAAAATATATGTTGCTTGAAAATGTTAAAGGCCTATTATCCAAGGTAGTAATGGGTCAGGTTGGAGGGATAGAGGAGAAGTTAATAGATAAGATAGTTAGAGAATTAAAGAATTTAGGATATGGTGTGTGCTGGAAATTACTTAACTCAAAAGATTATGGTATACCTCAAAATAGAGAAAGGGTGTGGTTTGTTTGTAAATTTGGTGGGTGGGATTTTATGGAATTTGAATTTCCACTAAAAGAAAAATTAGAAGTATCTGTTAAAGATTTACTTCAAAAAAATGTAAATGAAAAGTATTTTCTTACGAAGAAACAAATAAAAAGGCTTAAAGAAGGACATATAAATCCTAAGATAGTACATACCCTCACTAGTGGTGGTCATTCTGGTGGTAATCATTCAGATATGGATGGATTCATAGCAGATTTTAGAATGGATGAAGGTTTAAGAATAAGAGAAGATAATGTATCTCCAACATTAACTAATACACTTAGAGATGAACCAATAAAACCACCATCACACTCAATATTAGTCTGTATACCTGTATTGACACCAAACCGAGAAGAAAAACGGCAGAATGGTAGAAAATTCAAAACTGATGGTGAACCAATGTTTACATTAACTGGTCAAGATATTCATGGAATAATGATAAATAAATGTGTTAGGGCTGGAGGAAGAGGAAGTTTAACTAAGAAACACTCATGGGATCTTGTTAATGATAATTCAGAAATCAGGCGCTTAACACCAACTGAATGTTTTAGATTGATGGGATTTACAAAAGATGAAATAAATTTAGAAGGTATATCAAATTCTCAAAGGTATAGTTTAGCTGGTAATGGATGGGATATCAACATAGTTTCTAAAATATTCAAGAAGTTATTAGTAAAATTCTAAATCAAATCAAAAGGCATTTCTAGAGTTTGATCTTGCATACATTTAGCTTCATAACCTGTACTATTACAGAAATGTTTCTCAGTTTTACCATCTTCATTATCGATATATGCTACTATACTTACTTTATGGCATACCGTATCTACACATTGTTGGACTGTGCAGGAACTACCACTACCTCCACCACCACTTCCACAACCTTTACAGGTCTGAACACAAGGTGTATCTACATATTTTGTTACATATTGTATCTCTTTAGGGCAAGTGCTGCAATCAGGAGATGGGCAGTATTCTTCACTTAGGAGTTCACAGAAATTGTTAAGTTCAGTAGGGCAGATATCATCTAATTCGTTACAATAATCTTTAGGTGATGGACAGGATGTTATAGGTTCATCAGGTATTTCCTGCCAGAAAGGTTCAGTTAAGCATCTTTTACCACCTTTTCTATCAGGAAGTGTATAACAAGTTTTAAGGGAAGTAGTTACAGCAAAACAATAGAATTGATTATCATCTTCGCTTCTTGATGCACATGTATGAGTTGGCTGAAAGCTTCCGGAAACACCTGTAATCTCTTCATTGATTCTTCTTACCTTAGTAACACCATTATAACTAAATCCTGCTGTGACTAAAGTTACAACTAAAAAAAAAACTAAAAGAATATTTTTCATAAGTTCTATTTTCATTTTCTTTATTTATATTCTAACCTCAATTCAATACTTTCCAAACTGTAGAATTACAAAATAACAGTTTGTGTGGTGTTGCGTTGTAGACTAAATTCCCATTCTTAGTAGAATCACATGTACTAGTTACTGTAACATTATTCAAGGTTAGTCCATTTCCTGTAAAACTATTAGCTGTCACATCCCCTTTAAATACTGCATCACCTGTATCTGCTGAAAAGTTTATGGGTCTTGTTTCATCTCCTACTGATATTATTTCAAGAATTGAATCTATATCTATTGTTCTCCTAGTAGTATTCTCAATGGTTCTGCTTTGATTATCCATAATTTCCCAGAACCAAAATATCCTCTCACCATTATTGAATGTTAAAGTTACATTAACATAACTTGTATTAATCAACACAGTACTAGATATATTTCTTGTATAATTTCCAAATTTCCTATCAAAACCGATAAGTAAGCTGACATTAACTGTACTTTGATTTTCAGGAGATGAACTTATATTTACTGTAATGTTGAACACAACGGTTGTAGATTCTGATGGGAAATAATTTGAATCTGTTATACCTACCGGAGATGGCCTGAAATAATCTATGTCCCAATCAGACCCTGGTGCTGACCAATACATCCTAAAATCATATAGTTCATCTTCATCAGATTCTGTACCCATAGATACCCAAATACTGCCATTATAACATTCTCTTTTATTTTTAGGTGTTGAATCATCAAGGAATGTATAGTTTACTGCTGTCAAGGAATTATTTGCATAATTTGTAGAAAAATTTATAGTACCATCAAGATAAACAACTGTATAATTTCCAGAACCAATCACAGATCCATTTACCCTATAAGAATAATTTATGCCTAATGTTGAACTATTATACTGTGTTGCACCCTCATTAAATTTGATAGTTCCGGCTGAATAATTAATTGTATAATTATCCCCCTCATTGATTATATCATCAGCTACATAAGTGTAATTGGCGCAGACAACAGTATTGTCATGAACAGTTGAATTGGATGTGACAAAGATGTTACCATCGCTGAAAGCAGTATAATTTCCACTACCTATTTCTATACCAAAACCTGGGCCTTGATAAGTGTAATTGGCGCAGAATCCTTCCCCATCAGCTATTGTTGAATTTGATATCATGAATATGTTTCCATCTGAGAATGCAGTGAAATTGCCAGAACCAATCTCAGTACCAAAACCTAATCCTTGGTATGTGTAATTTAAACATACTACTGTACCATTTGGGATTGTTGAAATTGATGAAACAAATATGTTTCCATCGCTGAAAGCAGTATAATTTCCACTTCCATAAGGTGGTAATGAAACATCGGTGCAGTTCATAACTTTAACAGAGGATACATCAACCGCAAACGTATTTTCTAAAGTCATGTTTGAATCATTTATCCACACTAAATTATTTAAAGTTGTATTTGTTTCATTAAAAACTGATATCCTTACAGAACAATTATAAGGCCGTACTAATTCAACCGAATCTGTATTTAATAGGGTTGCATTTGTTGTATTCCCCCATACCAAGTTTGAGTTCGTAATATTGGTTTCGTTTGTAACACTAATCCTTGCAGAACAATTAAACAAATTTACATTACTAACTGATCTAGTGTTAGTTACTGTCATATTAGATCCATTTATCAATACAAGATTATTAGAGGTTGTATTTGTTTCATTTACTACAAATTTTGTTACAGATTGATTATACACTACTCCAGAATCTATGATTATATCATCATTATTTAAAGAAACAGACGTTCCATTCAACGCTATAAACGATTCATTTGATGTGAAATATGTATCTGATCTATTATATACTACCACACTAACTGTTCTGGTATTGTTGAATGAAATAGTTACCCCTTGTAATGGGGTGATGCTTTCATCTGTGACAAAATTACTTAAATTCTGAGTAAAGTTAGATCCTAACCTGTATACTAATTTAGTTGTAACATAATCCCAACATTCCTGAAAATCACTCATTGTAAAATTAGTTTTATTCTGGTCAGAAGAAGAATTGAATGTTATCTGTACCCTACTTTCACTATCACTAGCTTCCCTCTTAGTAACATTAATCATTGCATATGTATTATTAACCTGAGTAACTGCGTAGGTTGTAAAATTATCATCGGTAATATTAGAAAGTGAATGATTCGGATGCCATGTTCCAACAGTTGCTGATTGAGCTATCCCTATATCCTCAGTAACTATAGTGGTAGTGGCATATACAAATACAGCGCATAACAAAATTGACAAAATTAGAACAAGATTTTTCCTTCTCATCTGATTTTATCTATCCTCCCTTTCCTAAAAACATTACCTTTGTTATCTACTTTGAATACTGGAACACCATCCTGATCTCTCCTTATCCAAGGATTAGTTGCTGTTATTGCAGCACCACCATCATTTCCAGGGGGGTTGTTTAATGTCATTAGAAATCCTCTGATATTGTTAGAATTTTTCCACCTGAAGCACAAATAGCATTTACTTGACCTAAAAATAGGTTTTCAGGCTTGATTTCATAAGAACCACCACCTGCATTTAATCTTATTCCTTTACGTAATACAGCATTTACACCCCTCGTAAGATATATTGTTTCATCACTATCATTTACTATAACTGCATATCGCCTACTTGCTCTTGGAGGGAGAACCATTGTGGAAGATGTATTTACAGAAATATTATCATCAACAGTTTTCATAATATCACCTAATGAAGTTTATTAGTGACCTAATATATAAATGTTTCTATTGATATTGCATTTTGTAAGAATTTACCACAAGATTTATATATTAGTTGTTTCTAAATTCTGTTTAATTAATTAAAAAGAAGGTGTGATTAAAAATTACAGAGAAAAGAGCTATTATACAGGATTATGATAAAAGTACTGTCTTTACTGGGGAAGTAAGATGCACACCTAAACCTAAATCTGGTAAGAATCCTTTTGGTTTTATTTGTGATCATAATGTTGAAGATTATGATAGGGATATATTCTTTTCTTTTAGGAATATAGAAACTTCTGATAAGATTGAAACTGGAGATAAAGTTTCATTTATGTTAAATATGGATAAAGAAAAGACAAGGATGTGGGCTTCTAATATTCGCAAAATCAAAACTGAAGAGGTGGGAGAATAATGTCAAAGAAAAAGAAATTGTATATGCTCAGTAACCTAGAGAAAAAGTTATGTTTAAATTGTGGTAATGGATTGAATGTCAGTAGAAAAAAGTTTTGTAGTCAAAAGTGTGGGTGTACTTATCATAATCATAAAAATAGAATTCTAAAAAATTGCTTAATTTGTGGGACAAGATTAGATAGCAATAAAAAGAATTGGTGTTCTAAATTATGTAGGGCTAAAGCTATAAAATTAAGAATAAAAAATGGATTAAATTATCAAAAACCTGATAGGGGACAAGAAACATATGGGCAAAAGAGTTGTAACTTTTGTGGAACTATGTTTTATAATTTGAAGGAAAATAATGGGGTATTTAAAAGAAGATTATATTGTTCTGCTAACTGTAGAAAAAAAGTAGCTGGGAGAATATACCTTAGTAAAAGGGGGAATAAAGATAGACTAAATCTAAGATTAAGAACAAAAAGGGCTATAAATCAACTATTTAATGGTGTGCCCAAAGGTGTTAGGGGTGAAAAAAACAATTTTTGGAAATGTGGGAGATACAAACATAGGGGGTACATCTATGTCAAAAATTATGAACATCCATTTAAGAATAAAGATTTTTATGTTACAGAACATAGATTAGTGATGGAAAGTTGGTTGAAAGAAAATCATCCAGAAAGTGAATTCCTTATCGAAGTTGATGGCATAAAATATCTTAGACCTGGAGTGGTGGTACATCATATAGACAATAATCCATCAAATAACTTAATTGAAAATCTTTTTACTTTTAAAAATCAATCTAAACATGTTAGTTACCATATGAAACCTAATAATTGGTTTAATGGTATTTGTGAGGATATAATTAAAAAAATAATTGGGGTGAACGTTTATGTCGAGGAATAGTAAAAAAAAGTCCCTTATGCTCTTGTCGGATTCCATCGAGTATACTACTGGGAATGCAAGAGTGGCTAAAGCATTATTGAAAGGTTTACAAAAGTTAGGGTATGATGTTGCTAATCTATCTTCAGGTAATGATGTACCTGAATGGGAATTTGAAGGGATTAAGATGCTGCCTATAACCCAATATGGTTTTGAGGATCATAATGTACAAATCTTTATGAACAAACTTACAAAATATCTTTTGAGAGATAAGCCGGATTATCTGTTAGTATTAGGTGATAGGATACAATTTCAACAATTAGGTCTTGGTAATATGGAAAGATCATTCATAAAGAAGATAGGTACAAAACTTATCTTTTGGGAAACAGTTGATAGTGATGCTAAACTTTGTATGGAAGGCACATTAAATGCTCAAAATCCAAGAAGGCAAATCTACAATACTTTTGATTATATAGTCACCACCTCCAATTATGGCAAGAAAGTATTAGAGAGGGAATTTGTAAAGGTTGATAAGGTTATATGGGAGTGTGTTGATACTGATGAATTCTGTCCAGTTGGTAAAGATAAAAAAATAGAGATAAGAAAGAAGTATAGGTTTAGGCATGATGACTTTATATTTATGGTAATATGCAGATGCATGAGGAGAAAGAACCCTGAACTAGCTATAGAATCGATATATCCATTATTAGCAGAATATCCAAAATCAAGATTATTCTGTATCATACCAGGATATAACCTAAAAGACGATCAGAACCTTATAGATTTCTGTAGAAGGGTATTGCCTATAAGGTATAAAGGAAGAGATTTCATAGCTGAACAGAAGATATTATTCTGTACTGTCGATGGTAAGCCAATAGATCTTTCAACTGGGATAGATAATGAAGAGGTAGTTAAATTCTATCAGGCATGTGATGCTGTTATATCTGGATCTTCCAATGAAGGATTTAACTTAGTCTTTGGTGAAACTCTTGCTGTAGGATTACCTTATATCGGTATAAATAATACAACAATTCCTGAATTATCTAATAACGGAGAAGTTGGATTTATAGCAAAAGGCAGCCAGGAACATCATGTTGGACAGGGAATCAGAATTAAATCCACATCTGTAGAAGAATTAAGAGAACAAATAAGAAAAGTGTTAGACCTCTCAGATGAAGAAAGAAAAATACTCAAAGAGAAATATGTAAAGTATGCTAAAGATAATATTTCTCGTGGAAAGATGATTGGTGCATGGTACAAATATCTAAAATCTATTGATGAGGTGGATAAAAAATGAGTTTATCTGAAATTGTTGGGGGGCTAGTGCTAATTGTTGGAGTTTTTGTTCTTTTTGCAATACTCCTTACAGTACCAACATACTTTTTATGGAATTGGTTAATGCCTACTATATTCAACTTAAATAAAATAACATTGTTACAAGCATTAGGTGTGAGTATGTTAAGTGGGATATTATTCAGAACAAGCGGTTCTAAATGGGGTAAATAAAATGGGGACATGTCTTAATTGTAAGAAGGAATTTGGGAGAACCTCTGAAAACGATCATAATTGGAGTATTAAGAAGTTTTGTTGTAGAAAATGTAAACAGGGGTATAATGCTAGGACTAATTATAATTATAAAAAGAGAGGATATAATCTTAATAGTGCTTTTCCAAAGGGGAGAAATCACCCTATGTGGAAAGGTGGCACAACAACAGATAAAAATGGATATAGAATAATGATGATTGAACCAAAAACATATATCAAAGAACATAGATGGATTATGGAAAAACATCTTGGAAGAAGTTTAGATAAAAAAGAAGTTGTTCATCACAAGAATGGAATCAGAACTGATAATAAAATAGATAATCTATATTGTTTTAAATCAAAGAAAGAACACACTAAATATCATAGGGGATTACAAAAATTAGTAAATTTAATCTTATATGATAGTGATAAAAATATTTTACTCAGGGAGATAAGAAAATATAAGAATTTTATTAGATTATCTAAATTAAAAAATTTAATAGATAAATGTTATACAATCCTCTATTTTAATATAAAAGAATTAATAAAAGAAGGTTTTATAATTATTAATGAATCAAATAATAATAAATTTGCTTTAGAAATATTAATTTCTAAAAAAGGAATTAAACATTTAAACTATTTGGAGGGATTTAAATGAACGTGTGTTGGTTAAATGATCTTATGCTTGATGGTGAGATAAAAGAAGATGAATGTAAATGTAAGGTTAAGATGGGTGGCGCAGAGACTACAATCAGTTTACTTATCAAGAAAGGAAGAAGCTTGGGACATGAAATAAAGATGATGACCCCTTACAATATAGATATGGAAGAGATTAAAAAAGCAGATCTTATCTTCATTTCCAATGTACATACTGGATTAAAGGTTCGCCATTTTTATATGAAACATCTTGATTGGGTTATAGAAAACAAGCCATTCGTAAAGATAGAACATGATGCTATCTTCTGTAAATTCAGGAATATACAATGTGATGATGTTTGTTCTTTTTTTAAATGTCAACCCTATTGGCATAGGAAAATGTTTGAAAAAGCTAAACAGGTAATCTTCTTAAGTCCATTACAGCTTAAACTACATTTGAGATTTTTCTGGAAAGAATTAGGCAGTGAATTATATATGAAAAGTAACCATACCCAGATTAAGGATTATGAAAAAAACTGGTCACAACATTGGAAGGAGATGAAGAAAGACAAGGTTCATTGCATACCCCCTTGCGTAAAGAAATCATTTATGACACCTAGTGAACCTGCCAGGAAGAAAGGAACATACTGCGTAGTTGGCGCAATCTATGAAGGTAAGGGTATAAAGGATATACTTGAACAATATAATGAGTTAGGTAAGAATCTTAGATTCATCGGTAAGATTAGTGACAATAGGCTGGCTGCATTGATAAGCCAGAAAGGGCACACATTAGTAGCACCTCAACCTTATAATAAGATGGCTAGTATTCTACAAAAATATGAGTATCTTTTGATTAGTAGGCGAATTCCAAAAGTAACAACATTACAAGATGGCCGTGAAGCCTATGTTGAAGATGAAGATGGCAAAAGACTGTATGCTTACATGAATGAAGGTTTTAGCCGTATTACAATGGAAGCTTATAACTGCGGTGTTAAAATATTAATCGATAAAGATTCAAAGAAAGTAGTGGGCAGATATTCTTACAATCTTGATGATGAAGAAATGAGTAAAATGTGTAATGATAGTGACTCCATTTTCTGGGATACAATATCGAAAGACTTAAAATGAGAAAAATTATCGGTAAATGTAAACAATGTGGGGCATGTTGTTTAAACATCAGATTAGAAATGACAGATAGTTTTAGACCAGACATTAACGTATTAAATAATGATTTGAATAAACAAGTCAATGATTTTATTTCTACGCACATAAAAATTAATCCTTTCATTGATTTCTCTAAAATAGATTCTATTGAATTTAGGTTAGTTGAACCAAATAGGATAAAATTGATTATATCACCATTAAGTTGTAATCATTTAAAGAAAGCAAAGGGTAAATATCTTTGTGGAATCCATAATAAGAAACCTAGTTATTGTGAAAATCATCCTAACGAATCAAGCATGATATTAGATGGTTGTGGATTCGAAAAGATAGAGATTAAAAAGAAAGAATGAAAACAGACATAATAATCGGATCTAAAGGGAAAATTGGGTCAGCAATCTTTAGATGTTATAGGAATAACGAAAATAGAGTTATAGGGTATGATAAGGATTTTGATAAAAAAATAGTTAAGGATTGTTGTGATTGGGTTAATACCAGATGTATGCATATCTGTATCCCTTGTAAAGATAAAGGTAAGTTTATTGATATAGTTGTAGGTTATGCCTTGAAGATTTTACCAGAGATAATTATAATACATAGCACAGTACCTGTTGGAACAGTAAGACACATTTATAATACTCTAAGAGTGGGTTTCAATCACAAAAAGATTATTGTAGTTCATAGTCCTTGTTGTGGCAAACATCCAGATTTATATGAAAGCATTAAGTCACATTTCACAAAGTTCTTTGCTGTTTTGCCTCATTCCTCTAAGGCTTATGAGATTGTCACCGATATTATGCATTCATTATTTGATTACACTTGTATATTCAGTAAACCTGAAGAGACTGAACTTGCTAAAATCCTATCCACCACAGAATATGCAATCCATATAGCAATCACAACAGAATTCAAAAGGTTATGTAAAGAATATAATCTTGATTTTAATCTAGTTTATCATGATTGGCGTGAGAATTATAATCAAGGTTATCAAGGTGTTAGTGATAATCAGTTTACAAGACCAATATTAGAACCATGTAATGGTAAGATACAAGGCAATTGTATTGTACCAAATATCAATTTGATCAAGAACTATATGAAAAGGACATGGTTAACAGATATAAGACCTAAAAGGTTAATCAAATGAAAACAAACCTACATAACTTATGTGATGGAAAAACCAGAACAGTAAGAATCTATGTTGAGAAACTTGAAGAACCAACTGGGTTTGGAATTAAAGAATCTAATAATTTTAAAGAAACTAAAAAGAAAGCATTAAATAGGGGATTATCTGCAAATGAGATGTTGGATATTATTGGATTCAATCCTACTGGTGTAGATAGGATAATGTTAGGTGAACCATCACCATGAAATGTCCAAAATGTGGAAAAGAAGGATTGCGCTATACAGATAGAAAAGAGGATATGAGGGCTATTGGTGGTGGAAAGAAAAAGCATTATCATATTACTCAGAGAAGAAAGAGGGCTTATCTCAAGGTAAATGATAAAGGTGAATCAGATACATCAGTTCGCAAACATAATGAAGTTGAATGTAGAAAGTGTGGTTTCAGAGGTAAAGCATAATGTGCCAGAAAAGAAGTTCAAGTTATGGATTAATTGTGGAAAATTTAGGTACACCCAAATCAACTACAAGAAAGATAAGATTAGATAAGTGTATGCACGACATTATTCAGTCACTAAGTTATCATGGATACATCACAGTTGGTTGTTGTTGTGGGCATGGGAGATACCCTATGACTATAATCTGTCAAGTATCAAGCAACAAAAAACTATTTTTTGATTTAATATCTGGGAAAGATGTTAAAAACAAAATAGGTGGTGGGCCGTATAAATCTGATAAACAGGGATATTTTTATATTCCAGAAGTTTGCAAGGAGAAAAAATGAAAGCTGAAATATGGAAGATACCTGGAAAGAATCCTGCATCTGCTTATATTTATGATGGAAAGATAGTCTGTATAATTGAAGAGAGTAAGATAAACAAAGATATGTTTAGTAAACTTACATCTGTTGATTTTATCAAAGCTGTATTTGGTAAGAAAGAGTATAAGATTATTGAGTTAAAAGATGATTCAATATTGCGTGATTTATCCCACCCATATTTTGGATTAGAATATACTAATAACTTTATACAAGGATTGGTAATAAACGAAGGATTGCATTATGAAACTTATATTCACAAGCCAGAAGACCCAAGATACTCTACACCAACTCAATTCTTTAATAGGGTTGTAGATTTAATTAAATCTGGTAAGAGAGTTGGATGGTTTCAAGGTAAGTGGGGCGTGAATACAGAACGTGATTTGAATAGGTGTATCTTATCAAAAAGATTATTCTCTATGCCTATAATTGTAGATACTGAGATGTCACAGAATAATCTATTTATGGAAATAGTAAATAAGATAGGTGTGCCTGACATAAGTCCATTAAACGCTTACAATCCGAAAGAAGCTATTGATAAGCTAAATAACAGAGAGATGGCTGTATTAGTCATAAACAATGTAATTGCTTCAAGAACAAAAGAAGATTTGGAGGTCAAAGATTCAACACGTAATGATTGAAGAATCTGAGAAGAAAAAGATATTTGACAGGTTGATTCAGATAGAAGAAAAGATGGATAGTTTTATTCCAGAAGCACAAGGCATGATTAATAAATCTATTGAGAAGATAAATGAAATCAATGGCAGGCTTGTAAAATTAGAGAAGAAAGTGAATCCAGATGGGGAATGAAGATAAAAAAGAATCAGAAGATGTTGTAAAAGCAGATCCCAACTTAGATAAATACAACATAGCACTTCAACATCTTGCAACAGATATTGGGGTGGCTATAAATAAATACCTTAAACAAGGATATGTTAATCTTGCTGCATTGATTGGGGTATTAGAAGATCAAAAGATAAATGTTTCTGAGGTAGTAAGAAGAAGAAAACCAATAGATAGGGTTAAATTCCAAGAATTTAAGGGCGATTCAAGTTACATAGGATAAAAAACTAAAGGGGGTTAAGAATGGAAGATGCAGAATGTCCAGTCAAAGAAGGAGATGAGATGGATGTAGAAATAACAACCATTGGAGTAAAAGGTGATGGTATTGTAAAAGTAGATGGATTTACAGTATTTGTACCAGGGACAGAAGTGGGAGATAAAGTAAGGATAAGGATTAACAGAGTTTTGCCAAGATATGCATTCTCTGAAATAATAAATCAATAAGAAGGTGATACACATGGGTAAGAAATTTATTATGTTAGGTGAAAGGGGTAAGAATGGGAGAATCGCTAAGAATGAGGGATTTTCGTTGGAAGAGTTTAGGAATAAATTACCTTATGCACATGGTTACCATTACAAACAAGAACCGATTAGGATAATTGAAAGGTTGTTCTCGAAGAAGATGAGAGAAAGAATTAGAGAATCTTTTATAGGTGGATACTCCAATGCTTTGGAAGATTTGATGAAAGATATAAATACAGAGATTAATAATGATTCATTTGGAAGGAAGAAAAGGAAGTGATACTATGTCAAAAAGCGTAATAACTAGATTGAGAAATATGATCAATAAGATCATCAAGATTGAGATAGTTGACCCAAGTGAAGAATTAGATGAATATGTTTTAGCATATCTCAGAAATGTCAATGGAATTGATTCAGTTGGAAAGTTCAATGATGAAAATGATTGTAAGGAACTAAGAGTTAAGCTTGGCACGATAAGCTTGATTGAACTTGAAGGTCAAGTTAGGGCTGCAATTGTCAAGTATAAAAAGAAGAAAGAACAGATTATCATAGAGGCATGAAAAATGGGATATACAGTTCCAGAATGCTTAAATTGTGGTAATAAGTTTGGTTTACCAAAGTTTAAAGTAGGGAATAAGATATGTTGCAGGGAATGTGTAGATAAAGAAACTAAGAAATTACATAAAAAATTATCTAAAATAAAACTTAAAGACATAAACTTATCAGATTTAATTAACATCTTTTCAAGAAAGGGATTGATATAAGATGAGTGTACCAATTTTTCAAAAAGGGGAAATTTTCCAACTTAAGGGAATAAGAAACATAATCGGGTCATTAAGTGATGTGGATTTAGAATCATACAAGAATACATTTTTTAAATTCTTAGGAACACATAAAACAGAAACTGAACCATTTACTTATGGACAACTCAATAAGTTAAATGAAAAGATTAAAAAATCATGTCAATATAAAAATATATCCATCTCTAGTGGGGGGATATATGATGATGGTAACGTATTGAGATTACATCTACTTAAAGATGGAAAACTATTTGAATCAGATTTGTATATACATCATAACATAGATATTGAAAATAAAGTGAAGATAACAAAAATCATACATCAGATTGTAAAAGAAATAGAATATTTCATGAAACAGAAATAAGATGGAACCAAAAATAAGCATAATCATAGCCAACCATAACAGTAGTGATTATACCATAAATTGTATTACAAGCATAATTGATAAGCATGATATGTCAGATAAAGAGATTATTATTATTGATGATGGCAGTAATGGTGAAGAAAAAGGTAAAATAAGAAAATTATGGAATGAAAATAATAATTATAAAAATATGAAATTTACCATGTTAAAAGAAAATAAAGGATTAGGGAATGCAATCAATGAAGGGCATGAACGAGTTCGTGCCAAATTTATTATCAAATTAGATAGTGATACGATAATAATCCATAAGAACTTCTTTGACAGATTAGCTAAGTTTCTTGATGAAGATTCTGAATTGGGGCTTATAACCTGTAAGACAGATAACATAGGTCAACCTTTACAGAGAATGAGGATACCTTGTGTTTTTGAAACTGATGCAGAAATTGAATATTTTGTTGATAGTCTTTGTAAACCTAAACTTACTTACCATTCAGATAAACAATCTGCATATTCAGGAATGATGTTCATGTATAGAAGGGAAGATATTGAGAAATTTGATATTAAGTATTGCACTAAAACAAAGTTCTTAGTTGAAGATAATATATTCTACCTTGATGTACTAAGAAAAATGAAAAAGAAGTGTGCTATAGCAGAGAGACTGTTCATAAAACACATCACTAATGCTTCAAAAGGAAAGTTATTTGATAGTACTGAAACAATGCGTAACAGAGAATTAGCACAGGAAATCTGGGAAAAGGAGGAATTATGATGGGTGGGAAGAAATATGGAGTTAAGGTATCTATAATAGAAACCATTGATTATCCAGAATTTAAAGAAATACTTGACGCTATAAATAAATTAGGATATATTATAACTATGGTTGATAATGGTAACGCTGTATGTGAAAAAATGGTGGAAGAATGAAACGGATATTAATAACTGGCAGTTCAGGATTTATAGCCCACCACTTAGTAAAATACTTTCTTAGGGTTACTGAATGGGAGATATATGCACATTATAGATCAAGTAGTTCTAAGATTCCATATGATGAGGATAGAATCTATCTGTTTCAAATGGATTTAAATCAACCTTTCCCTAAATTACCTAAATTCGATTACATAATCCATACTGCTGCAAACACATGGGTTGATGGTAGTTTAAATAATTCAATACCTTATGTAGATGATAATGTTATGGGGACTGCGAGGTTACTAGAATGGATTAAAAGGAAACAATCTCAGGCTAAAATATGTATCTTTTCTAGTGATGAAGTGTTAGGGCCAGCTAAAGAAGATGAATTCTTTAAAGAAGATGCTCCATTAAAACCTTCATCTCCATATTCGGCCACTAAGGCATGTCAGGAGATGTTGGCGCACTCATTTGCACATTCTTTCAACCTAGATATATTTATAGTACGACCTATGAATGTAATTGGTGAAGGTGAAAGGGATTGTAAATTCATCGGTAAGACTATCAAAGCAATTAAGGAAGGAAAGAAAATAACATTACATGGCACATCTAAAGATGATGTTGCTTCAAGGCATTGGATATATGCACAAGATGTAGCTTCTGCAATACATTTCTTATTAGAAAAAGCAAAACCTAAAGAGATTTATCACATAGCCGGAGAAGAGATGGATGTCTATACACTTGCTTCAAAGATATTTAAAGGGTTAAAAGGAAGAGATATGACTGATAATGATGTAGAGTTCATTGATTTCCATAAAACAAGACCAGGTCATGACAAAAGATATAGTTTATCTAGTAAGAAACTTAAGTCTATGGGTTGGAATGTTAAAACACCATTAGATGATGTTATTAAGAGGTTAATATGATATGTGAGTTTGATAAAGTTATTGAGTTATATCGACAACAAGGAATGACTGTAGAAGAATTAAATCCAAATTTAACAGAAACAGAGATTAGTGGTTTTAAAGACTTTGTTGTTTATGATTTAGTTAGAATAGTTCCACCATTTGGGGAAAAAGTAAATAGTACTATAGTATTGTGCAATCGTTGTAAAGATCCAAAAGCACTCATTCTCGAAGGATGGGAAGATGAGAAATATTATTACAGAAAATATAGTTGTCTTAACTGCAATATAGAAGAAACAATCAAAACGATAAAATGAAAACTAAATACCTACAAGTAAAATCGAATAATCCTTTCAATAGTCAGGCAAAGATGCTATTCCATACTGATAAGTTAAATGAATATCTAAAAACAGGAGATACTACACCTATACTGATTGAAGTTAATCTAAGCAATAAGTGCCCTCTTAAGTGTAAATGGTGTATCTCAGGATATTCTCATAGGGGTGAAGTGATTAGAGCTAGACAGTTACTTAGATTCTTGAAGGAATATAAAGACGTTGGTGGGAAAGCAGTTACATGGAGTGGGGGTGGGGAACCCACAACACATCCAGATTTTATAAAAATACTTAGAGAAACAAAAAAGATTGGATTGAATCAAGGTCTTATGACTTGCGGAGTTTATCCTATTGAGTATAATAGAATAATAGAAAATTGTTGTGATTGGGTAAGGTTCTCTGTTGATACTGCTGACAATCTTAGATATCAAGAAATTAAAGGTGTCTGTGCTTTAGATGGGGTAACGAAAAATCTACGTGACATTGATAAAGATAAAATCAGAGTTGGGGTTAATGCTAACTTTCCTGCTGAATATGGTTATATGGCTGAAACAAATAAATTAAAGATGTTGAATAACAGCTTGGGTAAAACATACCTTCAGATAAGACCTGTACTACCAAGAAAAGGTTTGAATGAAACAGAAAAAGAAATAGTTAAATCTCAGATAGAATACTTAAAATGTATGGATGGGGAAGACCACATAACAATCTCATGGGATAAATTTTATGATTTGCTTAAAGATAATAATGGTCAGGAGTATACTAAATGCAGAGGTCATATCTTTGAGCCTGTACTGGATGCTAATGGAGATTTATGTGTCTGTATGTACTTCTTGAAAGATGATAGTTTTGTCTTTGGTAACATATATAAACATTCATTCAAGGAAATATGGAATAGTGTCAGAAGAAGAGGTGTTAAGGATATGTGTGATGGGATAAATCTTAAAAAGTGCCAAGTGGCATGTAAGTGTAATGAACTAAATAAATTCCTTCACTTTTTAGATAATGGGATAGAGGATGTGAATTTCATATGATAGGATTTATAGCAGGATTGGTTTGTGGGCATATATTAACAAATAATAGAAGTTCAAATAAAGGGGTAACAGACATTCCAGAGACACAAACTCCAAGACCACCATCCCCATTTGAGGTTGAAAGATGAAAATACTCTATGTTGGAAACATAATAAAAGATTTTGGTTGTGTTGCTAGTATTAACAATGCTTTACAAAGAACTGAGCATGAGATATTTTCTTTATACTATCCTACTTACAGACAGAAATATGATTATTATAATGATATTTTAGAATCTCAAATAGAAGGATTCAAATGTGACTTAATCCTTGTTGAAAAAGTCATGGGATTGACTTATGATATGATAATGGACTTTAAGAAAAGGTTTAATGTACCTATAGTTCAATGGACATTTGACCATATGGGTACTGTCTTAAATGAAGATAGGTGGGCATGGTGGGGTAAGCAGGCAAAAGCCTTTGACTTAACTTTCAATTCTGAAGATTGTATGCATGAGAAGTATCTGAAAGAAGGGATTAAACATAGGATAATCAGGCAGGGATTCAACCATGAGGTATTCAAGAAAGTTGAAGTTAGTAAAGAAGATAAAGAAGAGTATACAGCAGATGTTCTTTTTGCTGGTGGGCATTATAATGAATGGAGAAGAAAGTTTATAAAGAATCTCTCAGAAGATAAGACTATTGATTTCAAATGGTACACTAAGACATATCTTGAAGAATTGAATAAAGCAGGCAATTGTTCTAAGATGGCAATAGCTACTAATTATGATGATACAGAAGATAGGGGATGGTCAAATAGGATTGCAGAATCAATGGGTATGGGCATGCTTGTTTTAAGCCCTCACTTACCTTCTATGGATAAAGAAGGATTCAAAGATAAAGCAAATATTGTTTATTACAAAACACATGATATTGATGATTTAAAATCTAAGATAAGATACTATATGGAACATGAAGAAGAAAGAAAAACAATAGCATGGGTTGGAAGAAATCTAGCTTTATCAACAATGACATGGGATATAATCGTAAAGAGATTCTTAGAACAACTTAAGAAGGAAGGTGTTATAAAATCGAATTAATAGTAGCTTGTTTAATGAAGAATGTCAATAGTAAAACACTATTTGGAGAGAATGCTTTAGATTTATGGTTGAAAAATGCCTCAACAATTTCAGATAAGATAGTCATCTTAGATAATATGTCTGATGATGGTACTTTTGAGAAGATTATCAAACATGGTAAAACATTTTGTTATAAATCACCTATTAAATTTTTACAATATGAACAACACTTACATGCTGAACTTTGGTCATTAGTAAGAAGACATGCCAAAGATGGTGATATGATTCTTTTGTTAGCTTCTGATGAATTCATTGATGACTATTTCCAATATCAAATCTTATTTGGGAACATATTAAAAGATATCCATTCTCTGTATGCATCCAATATAGTCCATATGTGGAATCAAAAAGAATTCAGAGTTGATGGTAAGTGGGGGTTTAAACTCACACCAAGACTATTTAGATTTCAGGATTGTAAGTTTACTGATAAACCATTAAAGGAAGGAATACATAATTGCGCATTACCTTCTTATGTGGGGAAAATCAAAGATGGTGTTATCATCAATGGTTGTATCATCCATTATGGTTATAGTGATGAAAAACAAAGGAAAGAAAAACATGATAGATATATAGATGTATGCAAAGAACAAAATGATAAAGATTCTGTACGGTCAATAATTGATGACTCACCTAAATTAGTTCCATTAAAAACACTTAAAAACCTGATGAAAAATTATTATGGAATACTCTCACAAGGAGAATGGGATGAAATTAAGAGGTTGATGTTAAATGAGTGAACTAAATTTAAATGATGTTATAGTTGTACATTCGACTAAATCAATTAAGAGAAAGTTAAACGCTTATGAAAAAAAACATATGGAAGTATGTAACAGATTAGAGAAAATACTACAATCTGAAGAAGTAACAGTATTTCATGATTATGGTGTTGGTGTGGTTGGTACTCATTTGGGTTGTGGGGCTATTATGGACAATCAACTTACAGAAAAAGACATTTGTCCAAGATGTAATAAAAAAATAAATCATCTAAATTTAAAGATTCATCTTGCAAGAATATGTTATATCGCTAGGAATGAAATTTTTACTGAATTTGGTAAGGATATATTGCCCGTTACTACATTTTATTATAAGAATAATGATTTAATCAGAAAATTAATTAAAGAGGATTTGAAATGAAGATTTGTATCACTGGAAGTTGTGGATTCATCGGATCTCACCTAGTAGAAAGACTAGAGAAAGAAGGGCACACAGTAATTGGTTATGATAACCTTTCACACCCATGTAAGTATCATAAGAAACCAGAGATAATAGATAACATAAGAAACATATGGGATTATGCAGATATTATTGCTGAATGTGATTTTGTTGTTAATCTCGCTGCTTGGATCTCAGTAGAAAAATCATTATTAGATCCTATTAAAACTTCTGAAGTAAATTTTTGGAGTGCATTGAAGGTTTTGGATTTGTGCAATAAACTTGATGTGCCATTAGTTCATGCCAGTACCTCAGAGATATATGGGGATAGAGTTTCAAGTGGTACAATGGATGAGAATCATGCTACTTTCCCTAAAAGCCCTTATGCAGCATCTAAACTTGCTATTGATGGTATGATGCACGCATATTATCATTCTTATGGTACTAAAGTTGTTATAGTGAGAAATTTCAATACTTTTGGAAAAGGGCAGAGTAATAATAAGTTTGGTGCAGTTATCTCAATATTTGCTGAAAGGATACTTAATGATACTGCACCACTAATATTTGGTTATGGTAATCAGAAAAGAGATTTTATGGGTTATAAAGATGCTATTGACTTTTATATGTTAGTTATGAAGAAAGCAGAGGAGATGAGATTGTGGGGTAAGGAATTCAATGTTGGACGTGGAGAGTCGATTACAATAAAAGAATTAGCACATAAGATGATTAAATTGTGTGGAAAAAAAGACACAATCAAACCAATGTTGGTAGGATCAAGACCAGGTGAAGTTAAAGAATTCCTTTGTGATAATACTAAAGCCAAGGCATTAGGATGGAATCCAGATACTGATTTTGATAAATTACTTAAGGAGTTTATTGAATGGAAAAAAGGTGAGAAAAATGAAAGAAAAAATACTATGCATACACCACAATGATTCAGATGGTAAATTAGCTGCAGCAATTGTAAAAAGACATTGTTTAAGAGAACATATAGATCATGATATTATTGAAGTAGGCTACAATGATTATAAAGAAAAATTAGATTTTGTTTTAAATGAAGAAAAAGTGCCTATTTACAATAAAGTTTACATATTAGACTTCTCTATGGGGGAAAGAGAGATGCATATATTTCTAAAATATTACACAGTTATTTGGTGTGACCATCATAAAACTGCAATGGAAAAACTACCTAAATTATGGAAAGATTCAGCATTAGCTGGAATCAGAAATATGGATAAATGTGGTGCTATGCTTACCTGGGAATATTTCAGTCAAGTTGGAGAATCATTTGAAGAGTTAAGATTAGTTGATGATTATGATAGATGGCAGCACAAACTAGGGGATGATAGCCATTGGTTTGCAGAATTAAATAAAAATTGGTCAGTTGAACAATGGGTTGATGTAATTAACAAGACAAGCACAGGTAAGATGATATCATATCTAGAAAAAGGAAAGTTTTTGTTTGAATTGAAATTGAAACGCATAGAGGAAACCATGAAGAAAGGAATTCCAGTAATCTTTAATGAAAAAAAGTCGTTCATTGTAAATAACACAAATACGATGGATGGTTCATTATTGGGAAATAAAATCTGTGAACAAGGATATGATATAGCTATAAAATTTGAATTTGTCAAAGAAAAAGTAATATTTGGTTTAAATAGTATAGGGGAACTAGATGTTAGTCTAATAGCAAAAAGATATGGCGGTGGTGGACACAAAAATGCAAGTGGATTTGTAATTCTAATTGAACAATTTAGTCATTTTTTTGATAGTGAATTTAAGTTGAAAAAGGAGAAAGAAGATGAAGGTTAAAGACTTGATAAATAAATTAAAAGAATATGGTGATGATATGGAAGTAAAAATTGCTGATGTTTTTGAAGAATATTCACCTCCTTTTGAAGTTACAAAATTAAGTGTTTCTAATTATCCAGAGAAGGAAACAAACAAAAAGGATTATGTATTAATTGGATAAAATGACATTGATAAATCAGAAGAAGGTGATTAAGGATGTGTGTTAAAGAATTGATATATTATTTAAGAAGAGAATTGAATTTAGATGCTCTCACTAAAAATAAATTAAAGATTGAATTAAATACTTTTCATGCACCAAAAGAACAATTGATTATAGTTACAGATGTATGTTTCAATAATGGCAAAATATCTACTAGAAATGATTATTTCAATTATTATTTGATTACAAAAGAATGTTTTCCTTTAATATTGAATATTATCAAATCACATATAGAATATTTTCTATATGAAACTGATAGATTAAATAAAGATGGGTGTAAAAAATGAATATGAATATCTTTTCAAATGGAACACAGATTGTTTTAGTAAATGAGATTGATAAGAAAACACTTGATATACTTGTAATTACAAAATTTGAACTTTTAAATCCAAAACAAAGTCCATTACAACATAATGGGTACAGTCCTGAAGATTCTGTTTTATTGGATTTAAACTTAAGTATTATATTTAAAAATAAAAATTACCGCATGTTTAGTACCATCAAGGAAAAAATGGAAAAGAATGATGGATTAATAAAAACAATAAAAAGGGGGTATGTTACAGATGGTAAAAGAAAAGTTACTTATGACTTAGATAAAGATATTAAAGAACAATTAATAAAATATTTGAAAAAGATTGGGTGGTGAGTTAATGACATTAATAATAAGAACATTAATCAAGAACGCAAACAGAGAAGTATATGGATTCAACCTATTAGACAGATGGCTTAAGGAAGTTGATAAATATGCTGATAAGATTGTGATGATTGATGATAATTCTGATGATGGTACTTTTGAGAAATGCAGGGATTATTCTGATAAGATTACTATAAAAAGAACTGAGATGAAAGATTTCTATACGCAGGAGCAATGGATGCAGAATGAATTATGGCTGATGGTTGGAAAGTTTGCTAAGATTGGTGATTGGATCCTTGCTCTTGATTCTGATGAACTCTTAGAGTCTTCTTTTGTATCGATGAAAGATATTATCATGGGTATAGGCGGCCATAAATGTTATTCACTACAATTCACACATATATGGACTCCAGGGCACTTTAGGATAGGTAAATACTGGGGTGGTGCATGGACACCAAGAATGTTTAGGTATCATGCTCTTCCTATGAAAACACAACTATTACCAGGCATACATATGAGTGGAATCCCTTTGTATGTTAAATGTTTTACACCTATACCTTTAAGTTGTGCTGTTATGCATTATGGATATGCTACAGATGAAGTAAGGAAGTTTAAATCTGAGAAATATCTTAAATACAGCAAACAAGGTGGAGATATTCAATGCGCAAAGAGTGTTCTTGAAAAGCCAATATTGGTCAAGTTAAGTGACAGATTAGATATAATGAAAAAGATGCAGTTGAATCCAATCTTAAGCAAAAAACAACAACAGAATTTTATCAGAAAGATGGGTGAGGTGGCAATACAATCGTAAACATAGCAATAATAGGTTGCGGGTATTGGGGGAATAACCTGATTAGAAATTTCAGTCAGATACCTTCTTGTAAAGTTAGTTATGTTTGCGATAAAGATTTAGATAAATTAAAATCTATACATCAAAAGTATCCTGATATTCTTAATTGCACAAGGGATTATAGGGTAATATTAACTGATTCTAAGGTTGATGCTGTTGTTATTGCCTTGCCTGTTTCAAAACATTATGAAGTTGCTGCTGAAAGTATAGGTTCAGATAAACATATCCTTATTGAAAAACCAATGGCTTCAAATATTAGAGAATCTGAGATATTAATTGAACAAGCAAAGAGTCATGGGAAAATCTTAATGGTAGACCATACTTTTGAATACAATGAAGCAATCAATAAGATTAAGAAGATAATAGAATCAGGTGAATTAGGGGAGATATATTACATAAGGGGTGAATGGCTGAATCTTGGATTATTGCAGCCAGATATAAGTGTTGTATGGGACTTAGTGCCACACATTATCTCAATAATACACTATGCTATGGGTTTAAAGGTCTTAAGTGTCCAGGCTAATGCTAAAGGTTATCTTAGAGAAAATATTCCTGAAGTAGCTTCTATCAATATGAAACTAAGTAAGAATGTTTCTGCATACTTAACAGTGAGTTGGTTAGAACCTAAGAAAACAAGAAAAATAACCATTGTTGGGACAGATAAACAATTAATCTTTGATTTAACAGATGAAGAACAACAGATAAAAATCTATGATCAAAATGTAGATTCAATAACAGATATACATCAATTTAAGGTAAATTATAAATATGGTGACATCCATTCACCTTATGTCAAGTCTACTGAATCATTAAAAAATATGTGTGAACATTTCATTGATTGTATTGAAAATAATAAAGTTCCAAGAAGTAATGGAGAAAGTGGATTGAATGTAGTTAAAGTATTGGAATCAATTGATAAATCATTAAAAGATGGGATTGAGGTGAGATTATAATGCGTATCTTATTCCTCGACTTAGATGAGGTCTGTTGGGAAGGAAAACTATTGTACGATGATGTTAAATTAAAGAAAGATGTATCAGAATTTCTTAGACAGATAAGCAAGATAGATGGCGTATCATTATTTGCATGTTCAAAGAATAATTTAGAGGATGCAGAAAGTAAACTTAAAGAATTTGGCATCCTAAAATATTTTGACCATCTGTATATTTCATGGGAACCTAAAAGTAAAGTTATAAATGAAGTTTTAAAAGAAAATAATGTATCTCCAATGGAGGCAATCTTTTGGGATGATGAACCAAGAAATAGAGCAGAAGTTAAGGACATAGTTGGTTGCCATGTTGATTTTGAAGAAGATATCTATATGGTAATGAAATATTTCGATACAAAAAGGTTGTGTATGATGGATGAGTTAAGGAATAGGGATACTGCGAAGGAATCTTTTAAAGGGAATTTACAGGAATTTATCAAACAAAGTAATTTTCAATCTTACATAAGGCTTGCTTCAGAAGAAAATATCCCTAGGATTCTTGCATTAACATCAAGAACTAATCAATTGAATGCTACACAGGAAAAGTATTCAGAAGAAGAGATTAAATCCTTCATTAAATCAAAGGATTATGTAGTTTATGTGGCAAGTGCTTCCGATAAATATACTGACTATGGTGCAATAGCTGAGATAATCATCAAAAGAGAAAAGACTTGGTGGATAATCTTAGACTTGTGTGTGTCATGCAGGGTAATTAATCATAAGATAGGAACTAAACTAATAAAATACGTTCAGGAAATAATCAATAGAGGTGATTGTTTGGTTGGCAGACTAAGACACACAGATAAGAATGGTCAGATGAAAAGATTATTTGAGAAAGTGGGATTAAAGTTCTTAAAGACAGATACAATTAAGGAAATAGATTATTATAAGTGGACTAAGTAAAATGAGATTGCACCATATTGCCTTCGCTATTAAAGAAAAAAACTTGTCAAAGTACATAGATATATTTACTAAACGTGGTGGTATGATATTTGACGAAGGTATGTGTGAGGAATTCAATACTTATTGTATGTTCATAACTACTGGAAATTGTATGATAGAATTGATATTTGATGGTAAAAAAGGAAAACTTATAAGGAAATATCTAAGGAAACATAAAGAAGGCTCAGTACACCATATTGCTTATGAAAGTAAATTCAAAGGTGGGGTTGAGGGTGCATTGGAAGGGATGAGAATAAAATTCAATGATTTAAAACTTAATGGTGGAATTTTAATTGAAGACGTTGATTTTGATGAATAATCAAGATAAAAAATTAATGGAATGGGCTGAACATATGTGTGGGATAAAAGAATCACCTAGACTTAAAAAGATGAGAGTTACTAATCATGGAGTCGGTTTAGATGAACTACGAAAAGAATGAAACAAATATAGAATTCAAGGATGAAGTAGTTATATTTGAAAATACAATGAGGTTTCAGGATTATAATATAAAAATCCACAAGGGAGTTAAGATAGGGCGTGGAACAAAGATAATGGAAAATGTAGTTATCAGGGAAAATGTTGTCATTGGTGAAAACTGCATCATAGGCAACAATTCATTGATAAGGAAGAATGTCTTGTTAGAAGATAAGGTCAAGGTTGGATTCGCAACAGTGATAGAACCGAATGCTAAAATAGGTACTGGAACAAGCATTCATGGATTATGTGTGATATCTGAGTTTAGTGTGATTGGAAAAGGGGTGTTTATAGCTCCATTCTTAAATAATCCAGCCGATAAAGATTGCAATAAATTTGAAGGAGAATACAAACCAAATCCTGCATCTATTGGTGATAATGTGAGAATTGGAAGTGGTGTAAAATTAAAGCCAGGTATACATATAGGAGATGATGCATTCATCTGGATGGGTAGTTTAGTCACTAAAGATGTTCCTAATGGGGAAGTATGGGTTGGTTCACCTGCAAGTAAAAGAGAACCTAAAACTGATAGTAATGGGAATCAAACTCTTGAAAAACCCAAATTAGAAACAAGACCTATGCTGAGGGATTACTAGATGAATCACCATAATTCTTCTGGGTTCAATCATGATTTGGATATCCAACGCTATAAGATAATCTCTAAGTATTTTAAAGGAGATTCATGTATAGAGATCGGATCAGGAAATTATTCAATGACCAAAAAGATAAATAAATTATTTAGATATGTTCATACGATTGAACCAGAACAAAGGATTGATTATGGATATATTATTCCAAATAACATGGACCAATTTACAAACCATTATTGTAGGGTTGAGGATTTGAAAGAACACTTAAACGCACAAACGATTACATGTAATAACGTATTGGAGCATATAGAAGATGTACCTACATTCTTAAAAAAAGTAAGGTCATTTGGTGATAGTAATTCTGTGTTTATATTTTCAGTTCCAAATGCGGCTAGCCATAATCGCCTTTTGGGAATGACATTAGGAATGATTAATCATCCTGGATCACTAGATAAACAAGATATCGAAGTTGGACATAAAAAGATGTATGGTTATCTTCAATTTAAGAAATTAATTGAAGGTAATGGTTTTAAGATAATTGAATCATTCACATCAGGATATAAACCTTTCAAAAATAGTGATATGATGAAACTGCCTGAAGAACTAAAGAAATATTGTTTAGATATGCGATTACCCTTTAGAGGTTGTGAAATCTTTGTTATTGCTAAATTAAAATGATGGAATCAGAAAAGAAGTTTTATAAGAAATCTCAATTAAAGAGAACATATTGGAAGAAAAGAATTAATGCAGACGAAGTAATCAACACCTTAAACCAATTAATACAAGAAAAGATTAAACATATACTCACAATAAAAAAGGAAGGAATCAGTGTTGTAGAATATTCACTTGATAAATCTGATATCTTAAGGATCAAAGAAGAGATAAAGAAGTTAGATGGTGTCAAACGTGATATGGAAGTCCTTGCAGGATATTATAATATTTGGTTAAGAAAATGAGGATAATGTTAATACAGCCTTGCAGTAATAGGATGAGTAATGGTAAAGATCCAAAAACATTTCTAATGCCATTAGGTCTCATGTATTTAGCAGGAACACTCAGGGCTAACGGATTCAATGAGATTAAGATTCTTGATTGTATGATGCTGGGGTTCAATACTGAAAAAGTATGGAAGAAGGACTACATACAATACGGACTTTCTAAAGAAGAAATTAAGGCGCAGATTAAACAATATAATCCTGATGTGGTGGCAACCTCGTGCATGTGTAGCTTGCGCAAATATCAATGTTATGAAGTTTGTGAAATTGCTAAAGAAGTCAATTCTGATATAATCACAGTAGTTGGTGGGAATCATATTACTTGCTTTCCAGAAGAAGCACTTAAACATGAATCTATAGAGTTTGCAATTTTAGGAGAAGGTGAGGAACCCTTCCTCAAATTAGTACAAACATTTACATTATTTGAAGGGGTAAGAATATTAGATGAGGGTAAACTGAATAAAATAGATGGAATAGCTTATAAGATGGGTGGTGATTTTGACCCAATAACTAAAAAGATAGTTAATCAGAAATATGTAATAAAACCACAAAAACATTGGGAAAAAGATATTGATAAGATACCCTTCCCCGCGCATGACTTAATTGATCTTGATATGTACCACAACCTTTGGAAGAAAGAAGGATATCAGGTTTATGAAGCTAAGAAGTTTACTATGAGTGTTATGGCTAGGGGTTGCCCTAATGAATGTTTTCACTGCTGTCATAATGTATTATTTCCAGGATATAGGGCTAGAAGTGCTCAAAATCTCTTTGAAGAGGTTAAATGGTGTTATTCTCTTGGAATAAGAGAAATCCAATATCATGAATATAATGGTATGGTAAATTGGTCAATAGTAGAGGAATTCTGTCATTTGATGATTGATTCAGGTATTGCTAAAGATTTTAGATGGGGTTGGCCTATAGGCATATGGTTAAAGGTACTTACTAAGGAAAAACTTAAATTGATGCGTAAAGCTGGTATGGATTACCTCTGTCTTGCCATAGAGAGCTATGACCAAGCTAAATTGAGTAAAGTGATGAAAGGTAAGGATGTAGATCTAAAACATACCTTAAATGTCATTAAATGGGGTAGGGATTTTGGATACCAATTACATGCTTTCTTTATGTTAGGCTTAGAAGGGCAAACTAAGCAGGATATTGAGAAAACCATTGAATTCAGTAAAACACTTGATTTAGATTCTGTTTCTTTCTTTATAGCTCAACCTCTTCCTAGGACTAAAATGTGGACGTGGGTTAAAGAAAATAACCTATTTTATGATGATTTTGATACATTTCATCTGAGATATGGTAAAAGTAACCATCAAGTCGGGAACTTATCTCGTGAAGAATTAGAAGCTTATAGACATAGGGGTAGAAAAGAATTCGTAGAATCAAGGATTAAAGCTGGCAGAAAGGCTATGAAAGGTAAAAGAGGTACAGATTATCTTGAAAAAAGGTGTTGTTGAATTAAAAAGGTGATAAAAATGAGTGAAAAATTAAAAACATTAAAAGAAATTAAGAAATCATTAGAAGAATATCCAGAAGAATCCGATATGATTTCTGAAATTGCATTAAAAAAAGGAATAATCAACTGGATAAAACACTTATCTTGGATTAAAAACCATCCAAGTAGAGGAGGTATGGGGTTAGATATAGGCAAACTACCAAAAGAAATGGGTCAGATAGATGAACATTTATTTCAAGCAAATGATTTAAACACGCCAATAATAGTTTTAGAACATATTTTCAATATCTCAGATGAGGGGGTGAATAGTAAAATTAAAAGTGAAAATCAAATACTCACTAAGAAACAAAAAGCAGAATTAATAATCAAATTAAAACCTTATTTGTCAGACTTAAATAAGGGTAATTGTTTTGGGGGTACTTTAGGTGAGGTAAGTACTTGTATGTGTAGTGGGGAAAATGAAGAACTACACAATAAAAAACAAAAATTAGCACAAGAAGCATTAGTTAATATGGTTTCAATTGTTGAACAATTTACTAATAAAAAAGTTTATAGGGCACTTGGTACATATAGTGATATATATTTCTGTGATACAGAGAGTAAAAAGATTATTCTAGGGATTGATCCTTTAGGAAATGAGATAGTAGGTGAGAAGAGTTATGCTTAAAAGGAGGTGTTGTTAAATGTCATGGACAAAAAACGAAATTATAGATGGAATAAAATGTGAAACCTGTATGGAAGAAAGAACTTTTGGGAATATTCCAAATGACAATCCAGATAATTTATATATTTATAAGGATTTAGGTGGGAATACAAGGTGCTTTTGTAAAAACCATATGTCATTCACAGAGAAGAATGAACCTTATTATGGTGCAATAAGAAAGGATAAACTATTAACATAAGAGAATAAATGAAAAGAATACTAATGGTTGGAATTGCTGGGAGTTGTAATGATTTTCTACTGTCATTACCTACAATTAAAGCCTATTTAAGCCAGTTTAAGGAGATTAAAGACAATTATGAGATTATAATAAAGAATTATATTTTGACAACATCTTTGAAACAGATTGCTGATGAAGTTGTTAAATCTAAACCAGATATTGTGTGTTTCTCTTGTTATGTGTGGAATATGTATAGGGTGAAGTTTATCTCTTCATTGATTAAGGCTGAGAATCAGGATATTAAGATTGTTTGGGGTGGGCCTGATATAACCAAAAGCAAGTATGATAATGCTGAATATGTTGGACTTCCTGTTGATGATACTCTTTATGGTGAAGGTGAAAATAGTTTTTATAAGTATCTTATTGGAAAAGAACCACCTGAACAGAAGTTTAGGGATTATCCATCTGCGTATCTTACTGATAGTGTACCTCAAGAGATGTTTGGGATTGAAGGTATGAGGGCTAATATTGAAACTCAACGTGGTTGCTCGTTTAGGTGTTCATATTGCCAGTATCATAAAAACTTCAAAAGTGTTCAACGCAGGAAACGTGAAGATGTACTTGGTGAGATTGAATACATTTATAAAAAAGGTATAAGGGATATTCGGGTTGTTGATGCTAACTTCTTCGACCATATGCCATTTGCTGAAGATATTCTATCAGGTATTATAGATCGTGATATCCATATTAAACTCCTTTTTGAAGATAATCTCCAAGGAGATAACATACATCTCGCTATGTTATGCAGAGATTTTATAGAATCTAATGAATATAATATGATAACTATTGCAGTTGGAATACAGAGTCTTAATGAAGATTCTCTTAGGTCTGTTAATCGCATAGTGAATATAAAAGGATATCTTAGTTCATGTATAGATTTATTTACAATTAACCAAGTTAGGTTAAGATTAGACATCATACTAGGTTTACCTTATGAAACAAAGGAAACATACCTTAATTCTTTAAGATTTGTGATAAATAAGATGTATAAGGGGAATCATTTTATCTGTCCTTCTGTCCTGAAGGTTCTTCCAGATACAGATATGGTTGAAATTGCTAAGAGGTGTAATCTAGTTGTTGATAAAGATAGGCAATATAATGTCATTGAGACTCCAACCTTACCCCGCAAGGGGTATGTTGAGTGCCTTAAACTTACTACCCTAGCGTATAAAATATTTGGTTCAAGGGATATAGAAAAAGAGTTTAGGATGAAAGACTTATTCTTTAAGATTCAATCAAAATTAAAGGTTCAAAGGTTATCATTATTAATCGGGTTGACAAAGATTGTTGAAGAACATATTAACCCAGAATCTAATTTTAGGAATGGTGAATTTAAAGATGCAGAGAATTATTATCTTAGGGATTTTCATAAAGAACTTTCTGATGAGAAGTTAATTGAAATAATGAAACAAGTAGGTGGTATTGATTAAAAAAATAGGATTGTACAATCTAGAGCCAAATATAGTAAATACTGCCATGATGCAAGTAAGTAATTATCACAAGAATGAAGGGGACAATGTTGAAATTTATAATCATATCTTAAAATCAACTTATGATAAAACCTATGCATTTAGCATATTTGATTATACTGATAAGAATTATGTTACAGAAGATATGATAATTGGTGGAACTGGATTCGATGTACAATCTAAACTTCCCGAAGAAATAGAAAAAGAAAATTATGATTGGAGTCTATACCCTAATTGTGATTTCTCTTTAATTTGGTTTAGCAGGGGGTGTCCAAGAAAATGTCCATTTTGTGTTGTCCCAAATAAAGAAGGGAATATTAGACGAGTAGAATGTAAGAATCTAAACCCAAATGGCAAATACATAAAAGTCTGTGATAATAATTTCTTTGCAAATCCTCTATGGGGGGAAGCTATAAGGCAAATCAAGGTATGGAATCGACCTATAGATTTTTGTGGTGGTATAGATGTAAGAATATTAACTGAGGAAATGTGTGATGCCCTAAATTCATTAAATTATAGGAAAAACAAAGATAACAGCACAATATCTAAGATAAAGATTGCATGGGATAATCCTAAAGAAAACATCATTCCAAAATTGAAAGAAGTTATAAAACTCATTAAACCTTATAAATTAATGTGTTATGTATTAATAGGTTATTGGAGTACTCATGAGCAAGATTTATACAGGGTTAATAAATTGAAGGAATTAGGAATAGACCCATTTGTAATGCCTTATGATAAAAATGATGAATATCAAAAGAAGTTTGCAAGATGGGTTAATATGAAAGCAATATTTAAATCGGTTGGATGGAGGGATTATCAGCATAAAAATGTCTAAAAAAATAGTAATGGTGAGAATAACAGGTGAGGTTAAATGAAATTAATATATAATCAAGAACAAATAGACTTATTAAAAAAAGAACATGAATCTGGTATGGATAGGATGGAACAAAGGGATGATGCACAATCTTATTTTACCCTTGGTTTTTGGAAAAATACACCTCAATATGATTTATTCAAAAAAGGGATATCTAATGAAATAAAGACAATACTGGATGTTGGCTGCCATATTGGATTCTTAGATATCTTGTATTCTGAAAATGGAAAAGTAACAGCAACAGATATCTCTGAAAGGGGATTAGAATATGCTAAAAAATATGCAAAAGAATATAATAAAAATATAAAATTCAGATTAGGATTATTTGAGTCTATGGGATTTAAAAGAAAATATGACCTAATTATATTGAGTCATGTTATTGAGCATACTTACAATCCAAAAAGAATGGTAGATAAAGCTATTGATTTATGTAATAAGAGATTAATAATCGCAGTTCCTTTTGGAACAACACAAGATGATATTACTCACAAACATTATTGGTATGATTTTGAAGAATTATTAAAAATAATTGATTTAAATAAAGTTAAAGTTATCTTTAAAGAAACATATGGTAAAAAGGAATTACATTTAATATTAGAAAAAATCAAGGGTGATGGATGATGGGGTTATGGTATTGTATTAAGCACGCAAAGATGGTGCAAGGGGATATAGACCAAAATAATCATTGTGTAGAACTAAATTGTGGGTGTAAATTAAATAAAAAGAAAAATAAAGAGCTTAGAGTATGCAGAAAGATAGTTACTACTTATCATCTTATTGATGGTCGTGAAATAAAGAAGGTAGTTACTGAAGATAAATGGATTATAGAATGAAAAGAGGTGGTGAAAAATGGAACGTCAAATCTCAATCGCTTGCCCAGATATAACCCAACTAGAAGTCAACTCAGTAATTGAAGTACTCAAAAGTGGGAACTTATCATCGGGAGATATGGTTAAAAAGTTCGAAAAGAGATTTGCAGACTATATTGGTGTTAAACACGCAATAGCTGTTAATTCTGGAACTGCTGCATTACATTGTGCTTATTTGGCTAGTGGGATGAAGGCTTCAGTAGTTAGGACAACACCATTAACATTCAATGCAACAATAAATATGCTAATGGTTGAACATAATGCTATAAAATTTACAGATATAAGAGATGATTTCAATATAGACTCATCTGAATTAGATTATGCAAAAGTGGCATATGTTGAGAACTATATTGTCCCAGTACACCTCTATGGTTTACCCTGTAAGATGGATGAAATATGTGAATTTGCAGAAAAGAATGGTTCTGGTATTGTGGAAGATTGCGCACAATCATGCGGTGCTTCATTCAAAGGACATAAAGTAGGTTCATGGGGGGATATTGGCTGTTTTAGTTTCTACGGATCTAAAATTCTGACGACTGCGGAGGGGGGGATGTGTGTTACAGATAATGCAGAAATAGCAGAGAAGATAAGAGATTTAAGGCATCATTCATTAAATCAGGGCGGAGTTGGGTACAATTATAGGATGACTGATATAAGTGCGGCCATTGGCATTGAACAGCTTAAAAGGATAGATAAGTTTATTGAAAAAAGAAGAAAGATAGCTAAAATCTATAATGAAGAATTTGAAGGATTGATTAAGAAATTACCTACTGAGAAAGAACATATCTACAATTCATACTCGTTTTGCATACCTAAAAGAGATAAGTTTATTGTTGATATGAATAGATTGGCTATTGATTGCAGAGTGTATTATCCTAAACCTTTTGCTGATCTGCCTAATGTAAGCAGAATATGTAAAGAAGTGGTTTCAATTCCAATAAGACCTAATCTCAATAATGATGAATTAAATTATATAATTGATTCTGTTAAGAAGTGTTTAAAATAAAAAGAAAACTGAGATAAGAACTCATCAAAACCTTGGGGGTGTATTAACAAATTGTATCTCAGTCCTTAATAATATTATTTCTTTGTAATGTATTTCATTATAAGTTGCACAAAGTTGAATATTTGTGTCTTGTTTATCTGTAGTTTATTTGTTAGTCGATCTACCCCATAACCACAAATCATTGCTACTATTATCCCACCAGATCCACATGCAACATAACTTGAAGCTGCTACACCCATCAATGTAGATTGCCATACTGTATCTACTATCTTTTTGATATCAAATTTATATTCTTCCTTTTGTGCCTTCTTTTTTTGGTATACGCTATATCCTGCGCAAGTTAATGCACCAATTAATGATGCAGTACCCATGATTAATGTTGGTGGATAACTGCATATAATGCCTATTGTTTCAGTTAACATGTTTTATCGCCTCCATTTGTTTTGTTTATTAACTTTATATATGAACTTTAATAAATTCATAACCAACCCATAATAAAAACTGTAATACTACAAAGATAGATGTACCCCAAAAGATTAATTTCCTTCTAGACCAAGATTCTATCTTAGATTCATTTTTCTCTTTTTCCCTTGTTTGAAGTATATAATCATGGGCTTCTTCCATCTTTGTCATAAGACCTGGATTACCATTACCTTCTAATGTCTTCCTTATATGTTTTATCTCCTGATGTGTAGCTTCTTGTGCTACAAACAATTTTGTAAATACTGGTTCTTTAGTACATATATGTTTTGCCATTAAATTGCACCTCTTGTTGTCAAGTATATAATAATTCCGCTTTTTGAAACTCTGGCGATGAACCGGATGTTGACTGTTTTAAGGATATTTCTAATTGAAGATTGTTTCCTGTTGTAGTGAAAGTTATTGATTCATTAAGTGCGATTGATACCCAATCTGAATCATTTAGTGTATTTCTTACTCTATATGTACAATTAAAGTATTGATTTGCCTTCACCCTTAATTCACAAGATGTAACATTAGCATCAACTGGTGGAGATATGGTGGTACAGATACCTTCAGAAGAACCACTGATTAATGTGAGTATTTGATTATTTATCTGGCTATCACCTAGTATATAATCTGTTGAGTCTGAGAAATCAAAAAATAATGAGTTTCTATGGCCATTAGGGTTATCTGATGGTGTATTTGCCACATTTTCATTAATCCTATCTTTAAATAATTGTTGAAGTGTGGCTTCTCTTTTTAGAATATTATGCATAAATTCAAGACCCACACCAGGCCCACAGACTATTGTAAAGCTTTTACTAAGAACTTCATCGTTAATCACATATGGAACCATCAGTCTAAATTTTTCTGCTGGTTGTAATGTTGGTAAGCCAGTAGTAATCAAGATTCCTGATTTTCCACTTTCTTTAAGTTGGCTTAATCTAGCTATAGCTTTAGCTGTTACTTCTGCCATTGTACCTAATGCAGAAGATGTTTCAACTTTATCTTTTATCCATAAGGCACTTTGGCTAGCAGTATCTTCTTTAGTCCTCATCAATAAGATATCCCCATCAGAAAAACCTTTCTGTTTAAATCTATTAGCTTCTGTTAATGTATCTCTTCCGAATCTTGGAAGATCAATAAAGTTCTGACCTAATGTTACAAATTCACTCTGATTAACAATAACCCCCCTAGGATGGATGTATAAATACGAATTCTGATCATTTGAATCATAGAATATCCTAAAATCATAATTACCATCATCAGCAAGAATCTTAGAGATAGATAACCTTGTTTTCTCTATATGTGAATCTATATGGGTTGATGTATATCCTGATTGTGCTTTGAGTGTATCTTTCTGTTCAGAAGATAAATCCTTATAATTCTTAAAAGTATTATCTGATGTATCATAAATTTTCATTATTAGTCCACTATTGTATAAAACACCATCTGGCATGTTCCCTTCATCATCTGCTGTGCCAGAAGTACCTATCCAACAATCTAAGATGTTTGTTTCTGTAGAAAATTGGATTGTTATCTGTGTATCTCCAAAATGTTCATTATTGCTTGAGGGTGGTGCATCTCTCCCTTCTAAAGATAATGCCCAACCATTAGCACCTGTACCATCATAAGCCCCATCAAGATAACCTCTAAACCTTATAACATTCTGGCTACTGAAATCTTTAAAATCATAATATATATTAACTGCATTGCCTGCTGCGAACTTGTTTCTATACTTACCTTCAGTATTGTCTACTAATATTGTAAAACTTGATAATCCATCTGTGGCTATTCTTTCAATAGTAAAAGGTGCTGCTAAATCATTAGTGATATCTGATGTTGTGCCATCTACTCCGATTACTTCAACTTTCCATCCCAATTTTTCCATGTTTTTTGGCAATGGAATGTAACCTGGGCGGGTAGTTGTACTGTACCTTGGTGGTGTTCTTGGCATTTTAATCAGTTTATAAAATCACAGTTTGTATCAAAATTATCTACGAGTACAGCCTCATGATCCATCGAGTTCCAACAATAAAAAGCGAATAATAAAGTACTATTTTCTGCTGCACAACTGATATTTGTTAATGTAGATATGTTAGCTTGTATGTCTTCTAATTGGTCTACTATTAATTGAGATGATGTATTGATTGTTTTTGATAGTGTAGTATTATCTGAATTATTAAATCCATCAAACCATGTAGTCTGGCAGGAATCTATACTTTCATTAAATCTTATATAGATGTCTATTGGCCTATCCCATATTCTTCTTGTTATGTTATAGAACGGATTGCCATCACCATTTGCATTGCCAAAAGGTGGGATATTATTTTGGACTGTTGAATAGATGTTTGGGCCGAGATTCCAAAATGCTATACTTTGGGGTAAGATTGTAACATTAAAAGGGGAGTACATCACAAAGATAGTTGAATTTAAACTATGATCAGACGTTTCTACAGTTATATTCTTTCTGCCACGATAATCAAATTTTAAATCATCTAATTGCACTATTCCAACAGAAGATGTTGTATTAATCCTAATAATGCTTAAATCTTGTATTACTGAGGTATTTAATCTAATGGGATTGATATCTTGTGTTACGTTAAGATTACTAATTTGGATTGTCCCCCCAGAACTTAAAATAAAAGTGATGGGGATAGAACAATCAGAGGAGGATTGACAACTATCATTGATATAATCATTAAAAGAAGAATCATCCCCTGTATAATTTAGTGGGGTAGTTGTGGAATTAAGGGTATAATTTATTTCCATATCCAAAATACCATTATTTCCAATATCTATAGATAGACCTTCAGGTGATTCAGGTATTACCTGTACCCTATAAGTGGGGATAAAAGGCGAAGTTAAATTATCTGTAGAATTTAAACATAGTTTAACTTTCAGGGCTTTTCCAGTTGAAGTGAATGTGTGGAAAGTATTTGGTACAACAATTTCATAAGTAGAACCATTATTGTTACTCAAATAATGTGCTATTGTCGTATCTTCAGTATTATATTCGGTAATAGTTAAAAAAGCTCTTGAAATATCATTAATTCCTGTTTTTAAGGTATTACTTTCAAAACATCCTGCACTAACATTGATATCAAATGTTCCATTATCTCTTCTAAGCCTTAATCCTGAAGTATTAAAATTATAAATTCTCCAAGTGGCTGAAGCAGAACCACTACCAGATGATGTGGTATCTCTACTCCCCTGGACAATTAGATTAAACTGCAAACTGATTGGTGAACTGAGGGTTGAGAATGACACATCATCTCGTTTTAAAGTATTGTTTTCATAAATATCCCATGTTCCATCTGAATTTCTGTATCCATGGATCACTACACTAAATGGGCCTAAACCATTAAAACTATGCCCCCTATCAGAACAAGTATGAGTTATCAGTGTTATAGTATTTGTTCCATCTGTAGCTTTCAAAATGTTATAAGAATTACTGTTATGTCCATTCCATAGATTCCAACTACATTCCCAATCAGCAGTAATATTAAAACTTGAAATATTTTCTAAGGTGATTTCTGGAGCATCATAATCCAATCTTGTTTCTGACCTATCCCCTGTACTTCCCCACACGGCCCTTGTATGGAGAGTCCAATAATCATCATCATTTCCAATAGTTATAAAACAGAAACATTGTGTTGATGTACAACTAGATACATTCGTGCAAACCCATCTATTAGGTGTTGAACTTTCAAAATCCTCAAATATGCTTTTTGGGGCACTTATATTTAAAAGGGAACTCAGGTTTATATGGGTACTATCTGTAAAATCCTCAGTAAAATCAAAATCATTCCCAATATCCAAATCAAATGCATTGATTGTAAAATCAAGTTTGCCTACTCTAGTTAGATAGTTTCCCTGATTAGAAAAATTGATGAAAATAGTCCTACTCCCAGCAGCAGTAAGCGACAGATTGATTATATTGGTTACGACATTTGAAAATATGAATCTGTCTTGGAATAAATCAGTTCCAAGTAGGGTACCAGGAAATAAAATTAAATTTCCATAATACAAGGGGAGATCAATAGGTGAATCATATCCAGTAATATTAAAACTTGCATTATACAAGTCTGATCTATTATCTATCTCTATAGTTATATTATTAGGATAACTAACTTCAGCATACAATTCAAAAAGATCTACCCTATCCCCTGATGGAATTGATATAACTCTTGTTTTCATATCATCAATATCACTTTCATTCCAACTGCCTGAATAATTTGCAGAATACCATGCTTTTGTTGTGTCTAAACCTGTTGCCTTATTTCCCCGCCATGAACCATTTATGTACAAATCGACCTCAAGTGTATCGCCCGCTATGTTACCTTGGGCATAAACCCAAATTGTTATTTTAGTAGCTGTATTGTTAGAAAGACTAATGTTTTCCATTATAAAAGTGGCATTGGCACCTATACCATCATCCATCTGATCACTGTCTATAGAGTCTATATTTGGCTGTCTTACCTCATTATCTATATCTGTATAATCTCCATGCTCCCAATCATTACTTTCATTGCTTATAGGATCAGAATATATATTAATTGAAGAATTCTTAGAAGTAGAACCATCAGAAAATCTATTTAATCTTAATAAATCAAGGGTATAATTGAATGGGGGCATAATATCCAAATATCTGTTTGTACCATCTAATATGTTAATTTCCCCAACATTAGATGTTATTAAAACTGTTGTTTCATATTCATATACTCTACTCTCATTTAATCCATCTAATCTAATAGTTGGATCTGAAGTTGTAAATGTAATTATTTGTGTTTGATTTGTATTTCCTACTGTATCATTGACATACCAAATATATCCTATAGTCCCTGAAGCAAGCCCTGTTGTTTTATTTATGATTGCTGTGACATTCTTAGAAGTTCCATTTATTAATATGGTGGTATTTACAAAATCACCAGAATCATTCCAACTGAAAGTTATAGTATGGATAAAATTTATGTCGAAAACAGTTATATTAAATTGAAATGTATTGCCTGCTTGAAGCGCATCGGTAACATTTGTTTGATCATTGCTAAAACTTGGCAGGGTATTATCTATTGTAAAGTTATGTATTTCTGTATCGGATAACATCAATGCAGTTTCATTCTCAAAAACTACCCATGTAAGATTATATTGCCCATCTATTAAAGAAGAAGTGTTAAATGTGAAATTTTCACCTATAAGATTCAATCTCGAAAACACAATATTAATAGTAGAATTAGTGATGGTTACATTGCTCAATACTGAATCATTATTTGGGTCGAATAAAGATGAAGAAAAATTAACAATACTCCTTATTTTATCATTATCTTCTGGATTTAAAATAGCCACATTAGGTGGTGCATTCCCTTCCACTATACTTAATTCTTCAACTTCGATACAAGAAATTGAGGCATTAATCACAGTAATCACACCTGGGCTGATTACATCTAAAGTTAAATTAAAATCATAACTTTTCCCTATTTCTAAATTTCCATCACATGAAGTAATGCCCATTATCGTTGCTGGTTGTAAACTTGCATCAAGTGATCTGTCATAAGAAGTTATACATACACTTTCATTAACAGAATCAAAAGTGATTATTGGGGATTTAATGCCGTCTTGTTTTCCTGAAGTAGATTCTATATAAGCAACCCAAGAACATTCTATTTCAGATCCATTCTCAAGACGAAAATTATTCACTTCCGCTATTACATTTCCAAGACCTGATTCACTACCACCTGACCCAAATACATGGATATTATGAATGGGATTTTTCCTACTATCCCTCATTTCTAATAATGTGAGTGTAGCGTTAACTGTGATATCATCCCCATCATTTGATAAACAGAATAAAGCCCAATCCTCTCTACCTGAACCGAAAGGAATGCTGCTTACAAATCCTATAGCTGAACTTCCTATTTCTGATGCCAAACTTAAATATCTTTCAGAAATGGCAGTTATCTCACTCGTGTTAATATTTTGTAAATAACATTCTGGAATGGTATCTGAATCATCTGTAAAGAATCTTATATCTAGATCTACATACGTGGAAGAATTAAAAGCCTTAATAAATCCATCTCTATCTATTTCAACAAAAGTTAAGCTATTGAATGTACCATCTAATGAAGCATCAGACCTATGTTGTATTCCATTTCCTACACTGCTTATGTTTAATAAAGAATGAATCTCTAATTGATCTACTAAAACTGTTCCAGCACCAATTTCATAGAGAAATACCAGAACATTGTTTGAACCAACACTCAAATCAGCATCAAATTGGGGAAATTTCCAAACTCTTGGTTTCTTATCGTTTGCTACAGAAATAACAACTTCATCAAATTTAGTTACACCCCCTACATCTATTCTCATATATAAATCTGTAACAACAACAGTACTTGCTAATGCACCAGCACCACCTCTGAATATTACATGGGCTGCTTGAGTCAGATTGACACTTCCATTAAAAAATAATTGGGGGGTTATTCCATCAACTACAAATGTCCCAATTTCTAAATCAAAATGCTTAACCGACACATTTTTAGGAAATACTTTAGTGAATATTATTTCAGATGAATTATCTGATGAATTGAGAAAATCTCTTGCAGTTACTTTAAGGCTATAAGTACCTTCACTTGCATTCCAACCAGTTATATTAGTAGATATACCAGAAAAATTGAGAGTATCATTTATATATATATCATAGACTATTGAATCATTATTTGGGTCAGTAGAAGAAAATTCTATATTGATTATATCATTAACCTCTCCATTTGCTGGACTTGAAATAGATGGGGTTGTAGGCTCATTGTTGACAAGCATAACATCTATAGTTAGATTATAGACTGTATGATTATTTCCACTATCATCTAATCCCCAAAAATAAAGTGTTTGAAAATTGTAATAATTTGTTAATTGATCGCTTGTAGGGAGTGTACATACGAATATATTTCCATTTCCTGCTGTGCAGTTCCTTGAAGAAGTTGCATTATCAAAACTAAGAGAAGAATCATTTGATATTCTAACTAGGATACATGTTCCACCTACATCTGTACATGTCACATTTATAGTTGGTGTTGAATCAACAGATATATTAGTCCCAGTTGAGCAAGATGTACATGTAGCATCTATAATTAAAGGTGGTATTGTTTCGGCTACACCCACTTCAGTAGTGGTTATATTAATTATATTTACAACTTGATTTGTTGCTTCACCAAAAGCTGAACCAGTATATGATATTTTTGCTATGAAATTCACATTTGTTCCAGAGTACGGATAACCAGTTATTGACGCTTGATATCTGACAGTAAATACGTCTCCAAGACTGCCACCCATTATATAATATTCTTCTGTGGGTAATAAAGTAATATTTGATAATGAACACCTAAAATCAACTATAGCGGAATTACTGATATGTGTTTCGTTTCTATAAAAAAGTTCACAAGTATCACCAGTAAATAATATATCAAAACCTACTTCATCAAGTGTAACTTCACTAGTAGTGTTAATCAGAAAACCGCCCCTAGCTGTTTCACCAGGAGCAGAAGTAGTTGGTAAATCTCCAGGTACATCAACTACCGCTAATATAGAATTACTTAACAAAGCTATAAATAGGATATATATAATTATGTTTTTTACCATATTATTATCTCTTCTCTTTTTACTTTAAGTGAATTATCACAAGACAATTCACCTGTAATTAAATCCTTACAGCATTTAGTTACACTTCCGTCTGTTCTGTCCCAGTTGCCATATTCTCCCCCTTCTTTATTGTGGAGGCAGCAAACATCATTTTTTATTAGCTTACAGAAAGAATCACCACCTTGAAAGATATCTCCTGAAACATTTACCCTACCTGTTTTTTTGCAATCAATTTGTTCTGTATGTGGAATTTTTTCAGTGTAGTTTATACATTTATAATTCTTTGGAGTGCAGGAAACATTCTTTTCTGTGCAAGTAGTTGTACAGTTTTTATAATGGGGTATATATTCTATCCAGTCCTTATAGATGGGGGTACACACTTCTTTTACTATCTTACCTCCAACTTCAACTCCTGAAATCCAGAGTGGATCTTCTATTGTTAGATATTCCCCCATTTCAGCTTCCCATTTGACTGTCTGCCATTCTTTTTTGTGGCCAATCAGTTTAATCTTATTTATCTTTCCTCTTTCCCAACTATCCCCATCTTTAATAGGCCGCCAGTTATCTTTTCCCCTTGCAGGAACCAACCATTCAACTTGCACAACAGGATTAGTAGAGATGATGCTATTTATATTATTTAGATTGACCCACAGTTTTCGGCCATACCTCCATTTTTTATAGAGAACAGTATTAGGATATTCTTTCATTGTAGTTTTTGTTAATTTTCCATCTCCTACGTCAATATAAATACCCTGATTTGGTTTTGTAGATTCAAATCCAATATTCCAATAAGAAGTGGTTATATTGATGTAAGTTGGGCAGATTTCCTTACAGTACATATCTCCTGAATGAGTGGCGTTTACTCCTGTTAATTGAAAAAGAACTACAAATAGATCAGTATATGTGACTACTCCGCTAGCTATTAAAATTGATGTTAAGATTAGTGATGCTGTTTGCCATTTCATTTTAATTCCACTACCCAAGAATCTGTTCTTTTATAATCCATTGGAAGATTACAGAATCCTGATTTGCCCCATCTTTCCCCCCATGAATTTAATGCTATGAAGTATTTATCAAAATGACCTACGATTAAAAGTTCGTGGTGTCCTATTAACTTATCTGTCTGTTTAGGTAATCTGATATTTCCTGATTTGTTTCCAATCCAATATGCATAGATGGGTATACTGATTAGTACTGGTTTTGCCATTGAAAGTTGCTCTTTTATGCTTGTATTTGAGAATGCACGATAATATTGAAGTATAGATGCACCGTAGATGTGTGCTATGCTTCTTGAAATCATAGAAGGATATACATTTATATCATCACTATAAGGCCATAATATCTCTGTGGAGATTCCATCTGAAATGGCTGATTTGATTGCTTCTCGTGGATACATACCTATATCTGAATTTAGTAAACCACTCATCTTTCTTCCAAAATAATAATTATATCTTTCACTTAAAGGCATATGACGTTTTGGACTGTCTAATTGTAATTGTAACTCTATTGAAGAACATATTGCACACGCTACGCAACTGTTAATGTCCCCTTGAGCCTTTACTTCTTTAACATATTCTCTTAAATCAACTGAATCTTCAATTGGAAGCCCAGTTCCAATAACATAATCTCTTTTATCCGGATGGTCTTTTAATGCACCAATGGAACCTTTAATATTCTTATTTATCCATTTATCTTCATTAACATATCTTCTGAATATCCATTTGATTATTCTTGTTATTAACATATTGTTCCCTACCATTCTTTGAGAGTAAAATTGAATTCATTCGGATTTTCGTTGACATTCCTATCTGCATCATCATTCCATACTAAACTTCCTTTTATGATGACCATCTCAAGATTTACATGCTTCCCATCATTATACAAATGTTTGAAACCATCATCTAAATTTATTAAGGCTGTTCTATCTCTATCAATGGCTGTTTGTTCTGTTTCTCCAAATGCTCTGGATAATCCTGTTATTATTCCTTTAATCTGTAATACTGTATTATTGGTGTTCCTTCCAGGAATTGCCTTCTCTACGAATGTTTTACCTATGTTCGTCTTTAATGTCCCTTGTACAGTTGTAGGTTTTATAGAGATTATCTTAAAGTTAACAGTCGAAAACTGCCCTCTATCATCATACGCAGCCATCTTAACTATACCTCTTCTTTTTCTTCTTCTTTTCTAACATATTGATTACCCCCTCATGCTAATGATGAAAGTTGACGGCGGATCTCAGTAGCTGTAGCCCCAGGTGAACCCGCACCATTCACATTAATTGTTATATTTCTATTATTACTATTTGTTATTGATGAAGGATCTTTAACACCTACTATTGTATCATCTGGACTGAATGATTGTATTGGTTGACCAGGCCTTGCTATGAAATCATTTAGTGGTGGTTCTGGTGGTGTATTCGGACCACCAAAAGTCGAGGTAGCCTCTTCTTCTGGGGTTGGCCCCCTTATAAATTCTGGAGGTAACAAACCAAAACTTCCAGGAAGTTTACCTAATTCTTTATTCAATCTTTGAGTTTGTTCTATCAACTTTCCTTCTTCCTTAAATACTTCGTCTAAGACTTTCAATAGATTTGGGTAAGTATTTGAGAATTGTTCTGTAATCTCTTCTCTTAATTTTTCCAATACGGTTAAATCGTTTTCTCTTTGTTCTATTGATTTACCATCTACATCTATAACTGCTTGTTTAGCTGCAATAAATTCTTGTGTCGCATCAGCAATATCATCAAAAACATTGATAGTCTCTTTAGTCTTTTCCTGAACATCAACTTCAGATTTACCAAGTGCTATGAAATCATCAATTAAGTTTCTTATAACAAATGCAGCAGTAACAAAATCATCTATTCTTAATAATGGATCTATAGAAATCTGTATTTGTTGAAATTGTTCAGGGGTTATAAGACCTTCAGAAAGTGATTCCTGTGCCCTATCAAATTCTTTAGTAAATTTAGAAAATGGTGAACCTGTACCTAACATTAGAAGAAAACTCAATAAAGGTTTAATCATATTTTTATTTACTGATTCGCCTATAATCATTGTATCTGCAACAATTAGATTCTTAAAGATTGTCCATTGTGCGGATGTTGAACCTAAAAACTTCTCCATCTCTTGAATTATTGAAGTATTTGCTTCCATCTGAGTATTGACTGTATTCATATTTTCACTTAAGTCTTTAACATTATTTGCTAGTGTAATTAATGCAAATCCTCCAACCCTACCAGCTGCATCAAAAGCTTGTGCTGTGTTTATTGCACCTGTTTCTGCATCAATAAGACCTTGGATAACCAAGTTCAATGCTTTATCTCCATCTTCTTCCATAATCTGCCTGAATTCAGACATAGATACCCCTGCAATTTTTGAGAAGTCATCAACATCTTTAGCCATTTGAGTAAATAATGCCCTTAAACGAGTTCCTGCCCTCTCAGCACGCATTCCTGCACTTATCAATGTTGCCACTGCTGCGGATGATTGTTCAAAAGAAATACCTAATGTACTTGCGGCAGCACCAACTCTTGTTAAGGAACTGATTATCTCTCTTGATGTTGCAGCAGTTGTATTTTCCAATTCATTAACAACATTACCTAATTGGATTATTCGAAATACAGGTAGATTAAAAGCATTAGCAAGTTTAGCAAAGTTAGTTGCGGCTTCTTCAGCAGTCATATCAGTTACAGTAGCTATTAATGCAATTGATCGTGTAAAATCACCTATATCTTCTTTAGCTATACCTAACTGACCTGCAACTTTAGCTATATCTGCCAAATCATTTACAGAAGTTGGCAAAGTTTTAGAAAGATCAATCAACTCATCCTTTAATGTTTCTATCTCTACATTTGTTAATCCAGTGGTCTTAGCTACTCCAACCATTCTTGTTTCTAATTCGATAGTTGGCTTGATTAATGCTCTTGTTACTAAAGCTACTGTACCTAATAATATAGCTAAATTAAAATATGCTATCCTTGCTCTAGTAAGGCCACCCCTTAAAGTACCAAATGTTGAAGTAACCTTTTTATTTGCACCGCTAACTCTACCTTGTGCTTTAGCTAATCTGTCTATTTGTGAGATGTTACCTGGATTTACCTTAAACTCACTTGTTACAATTATTGTCCTTCTTACTGTGCCACCCATTATTTTATACCTCTCATGTTAGCTATGTGATCTACATAGGTTCTTAGTATTCCATTAATCCAAAATTGATATAAATTTCCTCTTTTCTCAGGGGGAATGTTAAGCAAACAAAGGTACATATCTGCCCTTTGTTTTCTATATTTTAACAATCCCCTAAAATGTTTTTTAACTTCTCACCTCTACGCCTTTCAATCAAAACTTCTTTTGGTGATGGCCGTTTATAGTACGATATTTCAGATATTGCCTCTTTTATGGATAACCTCATATGTGGTAAGGATTTATCCCATTCTGTTACAGTTAATTTAGGTTCTGTGACCTTCTCTGCAAGGAGATAACTTATATAGGTTGTATCTTCTTCATTCTCCGGTTCAACCCATTTTCCTTCTTTATCTTTATACATTCTTTTTCTTAGGTATTTATGTGCTTCTACAACTGTGCAAGGGACTGCTTTCATAGTTTTTATCTTTATAGCTTCTTTTCTCATCTTTTCTAATTCCTGAAAATCCTTGCGTGTTTCCTTAATCTTAGTTGTAATTGTTTCAATCTTGACATCATATTCTAGAGAAACCTTATTTAAAGAATCTTCTTGTTCTTTCTTTGATTTTTCTGTGGTTTTGAGTAGTTCCTGTTGTTGTTTTGTTAATGTTTTGAGTTTGTTTAGGTCATCTATTCTAACAGAAAGTTTTGCTATTTCTTTATTACTTCTCTCAACCATGCCCTTAAAAACTTTCCTGACAGAATCATGCACAGTTAGCGCATTATCTAATTCTAATGTAGTCATGAATAGTTCATCATCAAGAACCCTATCATAGACTTCTATAGAAACTTCTTGGGGTATTGCCTTGCCATCTACATCTAATTCAAATGTGATATCATCTTTTGTGAGCATGTTTGGCTTATTAGTTGGGTTTTGTTTGCCTGTAATCTTAACGTCTTCTGCTTTCATTTTTTCCCCTCTGCCTTTCTTTTTTCTTCTGCTTCTCTTCGCCTTTCTTTCTTAATCCTCACATTTTCTCTTGCAGCAGCATTAGGATCTAATTCCCCTTCACTTTCTTCTGATTGTTTATCTTGTAATTTCTGAATGATTGCTGTTAATAATTTATCATGTGCATCTAAGGCCCTTTCCATATTCTCCAGAATTTTAGATGTATTGATTAAATCTTGTGTTTTACCTTCAAGTATGTCCAACGCTAATGCAAAAGCCTTGTGATGTTGTTTTCTTAATCCCCTATCATCACACCATCTAGCCCATCTATTTGCCTGATCTATATGTAATGGTTTTACTACAAAAGAGATATAATCTTTCCTATAATTGGTATCCTGTATCTCTTCAATCTTAGCAACTACTTCTTTATCCTGATTTTTTTCTTCTTTAGCCATTTTTTCTTATTCCTCCGTTTTCTTGGATTTGTTCTATTCGGTTGTGATTTTTTCACAAAAATAATAAATAAAATAAAAAAATAAAGGTTTTAACCCTGTTCGTTTTTTATATCCATTCTGGTGTAATCTTGTGGTTGACAATCAAATCCTGCTGTTTCTGTAGCTTGTCCTTCTGATGGCCTTGTAGTTTCGTTTGTAACACCGTCAACATTGAAGAAAGCTTCTATTGTCTGGTTTCCAGTTATTGTATCATACTGCCTTACAACTATTGTTATCGGTGTTGGTCTTATCTGTGCCCCTTGAGAACCCCTTAATAGATCACTTCCACTTGATGTCTGGTTATCAATTGTTTCTGTTATTGCTCTGCCATTCAGGTATTCAATCCATCCCTGTTGGATAGATAACGCTTCTATTGAAACTGTTCTTGACTCCTGTACTGACGTTACTTTCACTCGTTTTCCACCCTGTACAGCAACATATGTGTTGGCTCTTCCACCACCACCAACGCTTACATTAGTGACTTCATCTGTTCTTTCAACAAGACTAGAAGAATAGCTCACTAACAAGCTTCCTGCAACTGCTACTGGAATTGCTGTAGCAACTGTAAAACTGCCTGTTGCGTTTCCTGCTAGTACCGTTACTGCATAGGTGTTTGTGTTCAATGGGCTGATTTTGCCATTCTTCAATGTTTCAATAAAGACATCTTTTCTGAAGAAATCTCCATTTGAATCCGTATATTGAGACAATGGACTTCCAGTCCAACCAGTCAATTCTGTTGCATTTCCAATTGGGTCTTCAATTTTATGCGATGTTGTATATTCCTGATTTGATGCATCTATGTCACCACTAGCTATCTCTCTCTGGTAATGTCTTTCATATATAAATGTACTTAACTCATCCCCTGTAAGTACTTCAGTTACTCCTTTAGTTACAATTTGTACCACCTCACAATGGTTATTTTTTATCTTAAATCTAGTCTTCTTCTGAGACTATATCCTTATCCTCATCTTCAGAGGTTCTTTTCTTCTTACCCTTCTTCTTGGTTTTTGGTTCTTCTATGCTATCTGAGATAACATCATGTCCCAAATCTTCAACCTTTCTATCTTTGACAAGTTTTTTCATCTCATCATTATCTTCACATTCAAAAGTGGCATTAATCCCCACCATCGTTTCAATACTTTTGATATAAATTTCAAATTTACATAGGTTTTTGTATGTGTTCAATTTTATCGCCTCCTATATTTGTTTAACAAATTTATCTGTTGTTCTTGGTGCTGATTTCCATGATTTTTCAAAACCTTTACCCATGAACATCAATGGATTATTTTTATCAAGGATTGTTCCTGGTTTTCCAACAATAAATCCTTGTGAACCTGGTGGGAATCCATGGTTATCCATCCATTCACCAACTGTATCTCCACTGACTGTTCTATCTGAAGCAAATACTTCATGTTGCCTTACACCATACTCGAAAAATGCACCAACATCACTCATTGATACTATTTTAAGGTTCTTTGAATCTTTGTCAACAAGGTCTATATGTGAAACCAATGCTCTTCTTGCTTCTGGTCTGAGTAATGGATTTTTTAAGACTTTTCCAGTTTCTTTATCATGGGTATCTGCTAAATCATGAGTGATGTTCTCTGGGATGTTTCTTATGTTCTTGACAATCTTTCTTAAGGTAAGACTATAATTTTCTATTGGAACTCTTATTATATCACTTCCTAAAAAAACACTGCGTATTATATTTTTTACTGGAACTAATGATGTCATTTATGCACCTATTTTTCCGAAGCTGTCTGCTTTCACAACCATAAATGCTGTGTAAGTATGAGTATTAGGATTTGATACAGGATTAGATGGCCCACCTACAACTATCTCTTTCATTGCAAAACTTCCAGAATATTGTTTTATCTTATCTCCAAGATACTGAAGATATCTGATACATTGCTGTTTTCCTTTATGTTGTATGTTATCATATGTCCATACATGATTCTTGTGGCAAGTGTATAATATTCCAAATTCGTGTCTTATTCTTTCAGTGTATAAAGATTTACCTGCTGCCATCCTTGTTCTGGATATATCTATAGTTTCAAAAGTTATCTTAGGATAATTAGCTTGTTTTGTTTCATCTTCATAAACTGCTAAACCAGTATTAGAACCTCTTGAAACTCCGCTGCCAGTTAAAGGATCAACAATAGGATTTCCAGAAACTTCAGAGAAATCATTGTTTATGAAATCCTTAAAGTCTTTTATTACTGCAACAGTATCCTTATATGCTAAGTTTGCCATTTTGTTTTAACCTTTACCATATTTCATCAGGATTAAAGCTGAGTTTAATCTAGTTACTTTATAGCAAGTTATGATTATTATGCTGTTTGATTGAATCTTCTTTGTGTTATTGAATCACGATCTCTTACATCATAATCTATGTTTTCATAGCTTCCAATGGCCATTACTGGTGAGATATTGCCTTCAATTCTCCTTATCCTCTTAGCAATCCTTGAAACTCTTGGATTATCTGTATCTCCTTCACCTGGATTCATCTGTGTCATATCTGTATCAATCACGTTTAAAGCAGCTTTATTCTTGACAAGCTTATGCCATTCTATAGGAAAAAAGTCAACTTCAAGGTATGATCCATTATATGATCCTGCCAATCCTGATGAGATTGTTATTGTATTTGCGTTAAGATCTGTTGTATAACTTCCACTATTAACTTCATTCCTATTTATTGCATTATTAGGATTGATATTTGGGCTGTTAACAAAGACTCTTTCGACAGAGAATGTTTCTAATCTTGTTGGCCTGAATTCGTATTGTGTTCTTGAACTTAGTACTACAAACTTTATGCGCCTTGTATAACCATATTTTGTGAACACTTCAGACTCTGCATCATCAATAGCTACGTCAACAATTGAACCTGAAATATCAACAGATCCGGATCTGCCATGAGAGATTTCCAACACTTGTGCTCTAGTTGCGAGTGCAGTCATAATTTATGCGCCTCATCACAGTTTTGACTCCAATTTTAAGATATATTCAATCCTCCCACCTTCACGTTTTGGTATGATTGTTGAACCAAGTTTGTTAAGAAGATCAATTTGTTCTCCCTTGTCCATATTTTTAAGTTCTGTTTTTGTATGTTTCTTAGGTTCTTCTTCTGCCTTAATCTTAATATCTTCCCCTTCAATTTCCTTTGGTTCTTTGACTTCTTCTGAACCTTCAATAAATACTCTTGAGTCTTTTGATAGTTGTTCAGCTATATCTTCACGTACTTCAATGAATCCTGGCGTGTAGTGAATATTATAGTTGTTCCCTTTATCATCTTTGATTCCTTCTGAAGATGCACCTGGCCTTCTTGTGAAGTTTGGTTTTAATCTAACGATTACTTTTTTCATAGTGAACCCTCCTTGATGTTTTTTGTGAATTGGTAAGCATGATTATTTTAAATTAAAAAAATAAAATAAAAAATAAATTATTTAGTCATCAGCGCAGGCAATGATACGAACAGCCTGGTTGTACAACAATCCATGGATATAACTTACATCCATTGTTAGTTCAGTTCCATGGTTCTTTGGATCTCTAAAGGTTTCTACCTTATTCTTAGCTGGATGTTCACCCATACCTAAGATCAATCCTTTCTGACCGACAATTGCATAGTGTCCATCTACTGATGCGAACTGACCAGTTGATAAAGTTGGCATATCCTGTGCTTCAACTATGTCCAAACCATTAAACCTCGTCAATGTTCCATTTTCATCGAACACTGCTTTCTTGAAGTTTGCGTTGCTTGACTGTCCAGGTGAAAAGTCAGAACTTGTTTCTAAGTCTGACAATTGCTCAGTTGCTAACAATGCAACATCTGGTTTTATCTTTCTGTTGCCTGATGTCTTTAAGTCATTCTTAGCTTTAACTAAGTCAGAAGGTATCAAAATACTTCCTGTTACAACGTAACTAGCTGCTGCTAATGCAGTATAGCCACTTCCTTGGAATATACTTACAGATGCTGTATAATTCCCAGTTGTTACTAATGTAGTAAAAGCTGCTAGTGTTTTTGCGGATTGGATTTCTTCTGTAACTTGTGCCATTATCTCTGCCATCCTTATAGGATTGACTAAACTGATGTTGTCATGCAAGAACAATGTTGATGTTTTTGTCGTAGGTATTAGTTGTGCATAGGCTGGTGCGGTATATGCCTGGAAACTCCCTGATCCTGCTGCAAGAGATGATAGCTCAGATCCTCTGGCATCGAATTCTGTCCATGTGAATGCTTGCTGTACTTGCACAGTAAATATAACATAATCTGTGTTAGGTTCAACACTTTGTACCCTTACTATGCCTTTTTCTTCCAATACAGTCACTGGCTTGACCAATCTGATCAGTTTTGTAAAATTCCTATGGATTGTATTGCTACTACCATCTAATGAATTCGCATCTACTTCATTTGCGAACTTGGAAACATTTTGTTTAATTTCTTCGCAAGTTTCCATTGCGAACTTTGAAATCATTTCTTTAGATTTATCATCCATCGTGTTTTCCACCTCATTGGTTTATTTGATTATTAATATCTGTTTAGTGCAGCATCTATGTCTTCTTTCATCTTAGATACTGATTCATCTTCTTTCCCTTGTTCTTTTCCTCCCAGGTTCTGTGAAGGTTGGGTGTCATTAGCTTCTTCTTCCTCAAGCTTTGAGACGTTCATTTCCGTAAACTCAGCCTTCATTATCTCTAGTGCTGCATCACCCATTTTGGAAAGTTCGTCTGTTTTAGATTTTTTGAGTTTATCATCCATATCTTTGAATTTGCTTAGTTCTTCAACAACATTTGAAACTAAATCTTTGTGTGATTCTGCCCTGAGTTTGGATATATGTTCTGTTAGGGAAATGTTGTCTTTTGTAAGTGTTTCATTCTTTTCCCTTTCAAGGTTGTATAACTTGTTAACTTCTGTTAATTTTGATACTGCTTCGCCTGCAACCTTCTTATAGGCTTTACCAATTTCAGATTGTTTTGAAGTGCCCTCTTCTTTTTCTTCTTCTTTTTCTTCTTCTTTTTTCTCTTCTTTCTCAGGTTCTTTGTCACCTTCTTCTTTAGGGTCATCTTTCTTCTCTTCTCCTTCATCTTCCTTAGTCTCTTCTTTATCTTTATTAGTGTCGCCCTCTTCTTCTTTGGTTTCTTCTGGTTTATCCTTTTCGTCTTTTTTCTCTTCTTTAGTTTCCTTGGTTTCTTCTGTAGGCTGTACTGTAGGTTGTACTTCACCCTCAACAGGTGGTGTTACAACATTACTTGTGATTATTGCAGCTTCTAATTCCTGTGCAATCTTTTTGACATCATCTGCTTTAATCTCTTTTTCCCCAGATAACTTCTTTAGATCCTCTAAAACTACTTTTACAGCTTCAATATTTTCTGATGTAAGTTTGCTTACATAATTTTTATCTTTTGACATTTTAGACAAGCCTCCTTTCGCTTTTTGTTTTATTTTATCTATATCTACTTTCATCCTATCATTCTGAAGTTTTAAGAACATATCTTTAACTTTTACTTTAGCTTCTGCAAGTGTACCGTCTTTGTCAGATTTACCATGACTTTTATCATCCTTTTTCTCATCTTTAGAATGATCTATCATCTCATCAACAAATCCTTCTTTTTTTATCTCATCTCCGAATAACCATGTTTCATCTGACATCATTTTCAGAACTTCTTTTTCACCTTTTCCAGTCTTAGTTACATAAGCTCTGGCCAAGGTTTCGTTTATACTTTCAAGAATTTCTGATTCTGCTTTTAATTCTTCTGAATCCCCTATTGCTATTGTCCAGGCATTATGGATCATGTAAACTGCATTATCTTCAGCAAATACCTTAGTTGTAGCTAAAGGTATGTATGATGCCATACTAGCGGCCATTCCAACAATCTTTGCTGTTGTTTTGCCTTCATAATTCCTTATTGCATTGAAGATTTCTATTCCTTCATAAACAGATCCACCAGGTGATGCAATTTCAAAAACAACATCCTGACCGTCTGCTTTTTCTAATTGTTTGTTTATTCCTTCTGCTGTTATATCCCACCCTACAACTCCAATTATGGGGATTGTGAATACTCCATTTTTCATGTTATCTTCGTCTTTTTTCTCTTCTGCTTCAGCAGGTTCTACTTCTTCTGATTGTTTTGATACATCATCTATCTTTTTCATGTGGTGATTTAAGTGTGATTTTATTCTTGCTTTCTCATCCTCAGATATACCTTTAGTCTGAGGCAATCTGGATAATGCGTTTCTTACACCATTCCCAACTGCTGCACTATCGCTTGCCCTGTGATGAGGTAGTTTAAGGTCAGTGAAATTATCAGGGGGTATCTTTGGTGAATATCCATAATGTTTTGCTATGTTGCCTTTTTCTTTAGCGGTCAATTTATCCCATGACTTACCTGTGAAGTCTTTTAATGTTGGTTTATTCCATGTAACACCATCTACTACTTTTTCTGATGGATCCTTTGGAACTACCAAATTAGCCATCTTTGATGTTAAATCTTCAACATTTTTCCTAAGTCCAACATAGTCAACCATTTCTATCCTCTCCTCGAGTTGAGTTCATCACGAGCATATACTTCTTTTCCATGCTTTTGGAAATGACTACCATTTGGTAACCACACATCAAACTCTATTCCTTCAGTAGTTGTAATAGATCCTTTTGAATTTCTTTCGATTAATTTTGTTGCCATTTTTAATTCCCTCCTTTCTGCATTATTTGATTAAGTTCATCCAAGATATTTGGATTGAAATGTCTTTTGTTTATTCTTGACCTCAAGGATTTATTTAATCTCTTCATCCCTATAAAATTCCCTGAAACTGTTGTACCTTGAGGATCTAATGATTTTGCTGTTGTTTCTTCAACCATATTAAAATTGACTCTTGATTTTTATTTGATTACCTTCTATATGACCTTTTTTTACAAGGGATATAACTCCTGGCCTTATATTCTTCTGGATAATCTCACCATTAAGATCATAATCACGAGTCCATTTATATTCGGCAGAAACCTGGATTGGCTCATCTTTTAATTCACGAAGATACATTTGGTAAGCTATATTTCTGTTTGTTATCCTTGCATTTACAACAACCCATTTCTTACCATTTTCCTCTTCTATGCTTGAACTATCTGTAGAACCACAATCATCACTTATATTAGAAGCAGTAATTTCACTCATATCGCCCATATTGTGGAAAGGTATTATGTTTACACCATCCCCCCATTTTAGTACGCTTGATACTAATTCAGACCCAGGTATATTTCCATCTCTATTTGGCCCATCACAAAGTATTCTTATCTCTACATCCATTGGGATTGGAATGTCCAGATCTGACTTGATTTCTTTTGGAAGTTTTGAGAATTTAGATATATTTTTGATTCTTACTGTTGAAACAAACTTAGATGTTTGTTCTTTGATGGATTCTTTGGTTTTATCCCCTTGAAGTTTAGAAATCAGATTAAGTTCATTATATTTGTTTACAATTCCATTGACTTCTGCCTCGATAGACATATTATACCCTCAACTCAAATAATAACTTTTCTGTATAAGAACTCTGTGTAAGAATAAAATTTACTATCTAAATATACTAATTATAGAATAGGTATTTAAACCTTTTGGTTTTTGTGTCTTTTTATATGGCAAATGTGACATAAAACTTTCTATTTCTTAGGTTGATTACCATCAAGATAATCGTAATTCTGATGATTTTTCATAATTAGCTTTATCTTAGAATGAACCTCGATTATATTATTTTTATCAATTGGTGGTTGTTTCATATGGTAGAAAAAGTGTAATTTGGAATGGATGTAGAATAATTCTGATTCGAATAATCCATTTAAATCAAGTTTTCCTTCTTTCAATAATCTGTCTATGTTCTTTATTCTATCCTGAGATTCATTATTATTAATTTCAGTTAGTTTATCTTTTAGTTCATTAATTCCTTTATCAAAAGTGTTATCTGCCAATTTGATCTGATGGTGTTCCTCCGTTTAATAAAGCTAATTGGGAATTGATAGTTGTCTCTTCTTCTGTGTTTTTAATCTTCTTCATAATCCTTTTGTTATTCTCTGTTTGTTCTTTCTTTGTTTCCTTAACTTCTTTAGATATATCCTCGATGTTATCCCTAATTGTTTTTATTTTTTTGGTATTGTTGGATTGCATCTCTTTTATTTTATCATTGATTTCTTCTTGAGTGTAATTTAAATCCCTTCTTGATGGAATATTAGATATATTTGACTCTATTTTTCCAAATCTCCTGATAAGACCATCAACATCTAAGTTGACATTTTCTATATTCTTTCTCAATATTTCTGAACCAAGTTCTTTTAAATTATCCCTTAATTCATTCTGCATATCCTCAATTGTTTCATCTGAAATAAATTTGGGTAATAAGCCTATCTGTCCGGATAATTTGTTCTCTACCTGATTGAACCTTTCAATTAATGTTGTTGATGATGTTGAAAGTCCTGCACTAAACTTACTAGTCTGTTCATTCATCTTATCGAAATTATCTTTTATAAAACCCTCAATCTCTTTAAATTTAGATGTGTTTGCCCTTTCAGCAGAGATTAGTAAGCTGTTTAATGAGTTAGGTAGTAATTTTGTGTTCTCTTGAAGTTGATATATCTTATCTGTGAAATCTGCAACACCTTGTATAAGTCTTTGAGTGGATTTGTTCTGGCTATCTTTTGCTTCATGGATATTGGAACTTATCTTTTTTGTTCCATCATCTAACAATCCTTTAAAATTACTTTCTATCTTTTTTAATCTCTTTTCTGTTTCCTTGTTTATTTCTGAAATGTCTATCTTAGGGTTTTTCTTCAATAATGCTTCTAATTTAACATCAATCTTAACAAGGAGTTTGTTTAATGCTTTTTCTTTTCTTATTGCACTTTTGTTTATGACTTTAGCGGGATATTGGACAACCATCCCACCACCGCCACCAGTAGGGGGGGTTATTGCTGTAAAAGTCTGTAATTCATTATAATCTCGTTGGCTTGCGCAAGTTATATCCACTGTAGATGTTCCAAGTGTTATTGGGACAGTGTATTCATACTGATATATTCCTGTAGAACCCAATTCTGACATTGTAGCATTATTCACTAATTTTGTGCCATCTGGTGAGTAAATATCTATAAATACATCTGAAAGCCCTGTTACTTTTCTATTTAACTTAGTTGTTAGTTTTATTGTTGATTCTATGTTTACCTGACCTAAACCTACCACGTTAATAACCTCCAAAGATTATCTGTATTATGAACCTTAAAGCCTGAACTAGTTTTTCTCCAGCCAATGTAGCTACAAAATTATCATCATCTGCTGAAGAATATCTATCTGTTATGTTTAAATCCCAAACACCTTGTGCAGTTAATGTAGTGTTCCCTATATTTCTATATGAATAATCTGCAACTTCTATTGTGGCTGTAGTTTGATTATTGCAGATTATTATTTTATGCGTTCCTTCATCTGGTTGGTTGAATGTGAAATTATACACACCTGTACTTCCAATCTGAGTCATTGACCCCTCATCTATATTTAATTCTAATGTTGAATTATACAAATCATAGGTTGAACAATCGGTAATTATTGGAGTTACAATCTGACAAGGAACATTTGCTTCCTGAACATTCTGACAAGTTCTAAGTGCAAATACTTGATTGATGATTAATACAAAGATAATAAAAACTAAGATTGTTTTTTTCATCCTATTTCACACCCTATCCCTCTTTTATGGCATATATAACTTAAACTATAAGGTGTTTTTTCAGGGACTATAACTTTTTCTATATCTGGTATTTCCTTCCATCCTTCTGTACACCTAAATCCTTTTTCTATATTATAACATGTTTTATTTGTTGGCGATAAACTTAAACAACTTGCTTTTATTCCTCTAGATTCACAAAAGTGAGTTGGTTCTCCGTCTTCTAATCCAACATAAGTAAATCCCGCAATCATTATCAATATAATACTTACATTGAATATTTTTTGTTTTTCCATTTAAGTACAACCCATGTTATAAAAACCAATCCATATACTTTTGTCTCTGTCATTTATAATTCCATCTTTATTAAAATCACACTTCATATCATACTCTCCATAACAATTAGCTAAAATTCCAAAGTCATCCATATCAACACAACCATCTTCATTTAAGTCTGGTCTTACTTTGAATGTTAGTTTTCTATATCCATATGCCATTACAGGTATAGTTAATAACAAACAAATTAAAACTAATCCTATTATTTTTTTCATTTTTCCCCCCATTTATGTTCCATCCCAATTTTGTTGTTGAGTTCCTCTTGTTGCTAATCCCCCACTTCTGTTCAACCTCATAAGTGGTTCTCCTGTAACATTCCAGAAATATAAATTATCATTTAAAATACCTATAGTATAGTTACCTATTGTCAAATTTCCTTCTACAAAAAGATTTCCTTTTGTGGTTGTACCTTCTTTACCTACAGTACTTACAATATTTACTGCTGTTTCCATATTAATTATTCCTCCTTGAATCCCAAATTCTGGGGCGAAAGTTAATCGCCAAGGAAAAACAACATCAAAACCTTCAATTCTAGAATTCCCTAATGTTTCTGTTTTATATTTTACAGTTGTAGAAGTGTCACCACCAATAATAGTAAATGTTCCATTTATATCTGTTGACTCTGAAAATTGTATTATTCCGCTTTTAGAGTCTAATCTTATTTGATCAGAGATAGCATATATGAAAGAGACACCATCCAAGAAAATTTTATTAGTTGCCCTCATTAAAATATCGTTACTCGACATATTTAAATCCTGGGAAGCTGTGTGGTTGCCTAAACTATCTGGTGTTTGTAAAAAAGATGTGCAAACTGTAGTAGAAAGATTATCCCCCCACCCTATAACTGCTGAACTAGCTGGACAATTTGATGGTAAATCTCTATCTACATCTTCTGCACTAATACTTCCTGTAATATTTCCTACAACATGAAGTTTACTGCTTGGGCTTGAAGTCCCAATCCCTACTTTATCAGTTCCGGCATTTACGTAAAGTAAATCGCCATCTGTATCTCCCTTAACGACAAAGTCTATATCTCCTAAATCTGGGTTAAATTGAACAAATCTGTTTCCTGCGAACGCCAATACAAACAAGATTTTGAAATTATTCACATACTGATGGAATGAATTGCCACCAGACAAATCTAAAAATGTTGTTGGTGTATTAGAACTTTTTAATGCAGATGCAAGTAAATCAGCAGCGAAATCTGCTTCTTTATTAAATATAAGTTTTTCGGCACTATTAGATGTAACAAATGTTAAATAACTAGTTACACCCTCTTTAATTGAAAAGGCATTTGCATTATTGTCTGGAATTGAGATATCATTACCTGACATATTCAAATCTTCACTAGCTGTATGATTTCCTAGACTATCTCCCCCACCAATAGATGAACCATCAGATTTAATAAAATTATCTGCTATTATGTCAAAACCTGAACCATTAACATTTCTCTTCCAATTAGTATATGTTACAAAAATATCCTTAAACTTAGATAATCCTGGAGAATCCCAAATAGTTGGATAAACTAAAGGAAGTGTTAAACATAAAATTATTAAGAATAATGCTATTTTCAGGAACTTATTTTGTACCATTTTACCATCTTACTTATTTGCCCCAACAGGATCTTGTACAAAATCCTCCTGGGTTGACCTATCTGGAAGAATTTCATTCATATAACTATCTAGTATCCTTTTTGCTTCAGTATTAAATCCTCTTTCCATCAAAGCATCTACTGAGAATGTAACATTTCTTAAGCTCAATGATGTTTTTAATAATCTTTCTGCTTTATCAAGTACATCCTCATCCATTACATTAAAAGAAAATACAGGATAAGGGAATTTTCTTAGTTTATCTGGAGTGTTGAGGTTATATCTGATTACGCAGGATTTTATAATCCCCTCATTGATTGATTTTTCAAGTTCTAATTCATCTGCAAAGAAGTCACTTCTAATATCCTTCATCATAAATCCAAATGTACTCTTATTAATATCTGCACCTGTTCCTTTCAACTGGATAATACTGATACCCATTCTCATAGCAATAAGTGTGAGGAGGATATCGTGGACTTTATCAAATTCTGTACTCCCTGGTTTAACAGTCTCAAGTTTAACACCTTCTGGTAGGATTACTACACTTCTTTTTCTGATGTTCTCTATGGACTTTGCAAATTCCTGCATCTTCTCTTTAGACCTGAATGGTGTATGCGCCATCCAACGGTTGTTGCCAAATGCCACCATTGTCTCTGCACCTGAATCCTCAACTCGCACTATCTGGCTTACAGTCTGGACTAAAGTTTGAGCTATTGGTATTCCTAATGGATCATCACCTATCCTATCAAAATTCAATTGCATAACTCTTGCAGCTTTGAAGGTTTTGCCAGTAGGGATGAATCTTACCTGATAGCTATTAGTTTTACCATCAAATTCTAAATATCTTGCACCACAATTATTTGAGATGCCCGGACTATTTCCATAACTGATCATGCTATTTGGGGATGCTTGTTTTAGTTGTGTGTATTCCTTTGGTTTCTTTGAAACAGGATTAATCCTGAATCTTACTAAATGAGCAGTATTGTAACCATAATTAGGGCTTATACCTGTTTTTGTTGTATTGACCATTGCAACATCAAACATTGGTGAAAAGAAGATTGGGTTCTGCAATTCCCATCTAAGAACCTTGTTCATTGCCCTATTAGTCTTTAAAACAGCGTAATTATCTCCGAATCGCATTGCATCTCTCCCATATTGCTTAACCCAAGTAAGTGGTTGAACAGAAGAATTATAGAATATGTCTGTTATGTATTCTTTAGCATTTGTTGCATCTTTAGAATTAGTTTTAGGAATTATATTATTTGCAATATTATTCTTATCAAGTTGTTCAATCATCCTATTGAACTTAAATTCTATGCCTCTCTCGACAGAAGGATGGCATAACAATACCTTAAGGATCTGGTGGGCTGATACCCTTCCAAAACCTAATGTTGGGAAACTGCCTACCACCATAGCATTAGGTTCAGTATCATTTTTAACTTCACTATCTGCAACAATCATCTTAGAAATCTGATCTAATTGTGGATTCCTTACTCTTGACAAACCATTACTCACAAATTTGCTGACATATTCATCCAAATCCGGCATATTACAACCCCTCTTAATTGTCTGATAGGATAACTGATATATAAATGTTTTGATTGTAAAAGTGTTTTATAGTCGTAAGGTGTGTAAGAATATTGATGGTAATTTTTAATTAGTTAAGACACAAGTTGCTAATGCATCTGTTTCTTCTGTAGCATAATGTATATTCAAAAGAAAGGATGTAACTAAATCATCATGCCCCCCTCTGCCTTCTATAGTGAGTTTTCCCCTGATTTCTCTAAGACCATAACTCAAGCATTCTTGTTTTAATATATAAACCCATTCTATGGTGTATGAATCCTGTTTATTGTTAGGTATTATGACTTTGCCTTCAGTCTTTAATTCAGATATGGCATCCATCATTATCTTGACCTTATCATCTTTTGTATTGTGTTCAAATGGGTCAATTCCCCTTTTTCTTAATTCCTGAATCAATGCCCTACCTATAGAATTATTCTCTATGTATAAATCTGGTTTTAAGAAATCCTTGTAAACATCCTCAGTTTTACTGGATAAATCTAATCTTCCACCATCAGGATCTATGATGGGCAGCATACGTTCATGCCATAAATATCTTAATATTTTCACTGAATCTTTGATTTCCATTACAGATATAGCTGCATAATCTGAATATTCTCCTTCGCCAGCAGAAGGATCGACTATCATGAGATATTTTCTACCTAATTTCCCACCTTCATGCAGAATATAGTTTTCATCAAGGCATTTGTTGAATAAGTATTCTGATATTGCACTAGACTTGTCTATCTTGATTTCATTCTGCATCTCTTTGTACCATTGGAAATCCCCCATATCTCTTTTATCTTCCATACATTCTTCCCATGAAAATAGATCTGAGAGATAAACTTCTTTTTTAACAAAGTCTAATATTGCTGGAAATAACCTACATGCCCAACCTGAATCACTTATTGCTACTTTGTTTCTTGTACATAATAATAATTTTCTTCTGTATTCCCCACCAACTTTTGTATAAGTGTGGTATATATCATCTGAATTATCAACTGTACCAAAAATAGTTATCCTTCCTTTCTTTCTTTTCCATATGGGCATAAGATCTCCTTTGATAAATTTCTTAACATCTTCATTAGTATATTTATTACCCCCTTCTTTCCCATAGATATCATCTATGAAAACCCAGTTAACATGTTTAGAACGACCTGAAGTCCCTAAAGTAATTGATTTTATCCTACCTCCATTGTATTTACATGTCTTATTACCCCATATCAGGTTTTTCTTATTTTTCTCTTTCTTTTCAGACAATAATTCATTCTCATCTATTATCTCTTTATATATATCAAAGAAACTTTCAATCATCAATGGAATATTAAACCCACCCAATATATCAAAATGGTGGATGGTATACATCTTGAATGATGAGTATAATGCTGCTGCAAACGTCTTTCCTAAAAACCTTCTTGCGTTGATTATTGATTTTTTATTCCTTTCGATCAATAAGAAACTATCTTCTACGAATGGATTCCACACTTTCTGGCCTGTTGATACATCTTCATAAACTATTATTTCACAGTATATCTTGAATGCCCTTAATGAATGTATTTTTTGTCCATTGTATATCTCATAAGAAGTCTCATAAGGTTTAGGCCCGCAACCAAGCTCATTATGTATATTCTCTTTTATTAGTTGTTGATCATCAGGATTCTGAGAATAATTTTCTATCTCTTTAACTGTTAAATTTATCTTCCCTTCTTTCTTTAATAGTTTAAGATAATCTTCGCAGATTGATGCAATCAAACGCATACTTCATCAATCCTCCTTTTTTGATTTGCTAACTTTCTTCTTAACTTCATTTATTGGATGTAAAATCCTATGATATCTACTTAATGCACTTATTGTAGGGACATTAACTTTATCCCTATTCTTGAATTGTAATGGCCTATATTCACATCTTTGTAGGTTATCAATAACTTTTTCATAGAAATGTTCTCTACTTCGCCAATCTTGTGAAGTTACATCATAAGGTCTATCTGTATTATTCCAGTAACTATAATCCTTTACATACTTAGGAAACTTCTCAAAATCTATTTTAATATTTGTACTCCAAAACAGGATATACACATATTGTTTATAATGCCAGATACTGATGGCACAAGTCATATCTTTATCAGATTGTTCTCCATAAATATCACTAATCTCTGCTTCTGCAAATCTTTTGTACATCCTGTGTTGGGCATCAAAATCACGTTTAAAAAACCCTGAACTTATCTTATCTATTATATATTGGTAAGTTTGTTTAATTACTTCTTTTTCGAATAGTTTTAAGAAATCTTCAAAGTAATGTTTTCTTATTCTATAACAATTATCAGCTACTGTGCTCATTTTTATTTACCTCTTTTCATGCTATTTTACTATACTACATTTACCACAAGTTCCGTTGGTTGTTTTTGTCATACAATTACAATGCCTACATAATGAGATATCTGATTGATTTTCTTCATCTTCTTTTGTAACTTCTACATCTATAACTTTCTTAGGTTTATCTTCTTTTATCTCTTCTGGTTTGGTATTTGACTTAAATTCTGCTCTTGCAAGTTCTTTTGCCAGTTTTGATGCTGTCTCTGGTGTGGCTTGTATGTTAAGCTGTTTTTTTGACTGGTCAATTAAAACTCTTGGGCCTTCTTTATATTGTCCTGTTAATTTCTTATAAGTTGTAATTATGCTTGATCTTGTCCTAACCAGGTCTGCCATCGCTTTTGTAATCTCTACCATATCTTTAGTCGCTATTGCACGATTCATCCTGTCTTCAAGCTCTCTGGATGCTAGTTCTAATCTTTCCATATCTACAGTTAACACCGTAGATTCTTCCAGTACCATATTTGCCCTTGCATGATTATGGTCTATCAAGAATTTTTGGTATTGTACCATTATTTCTGAGTTAGAATCCAATACAGCGATTACATCCTTATGTGTAACTTTTTTATCATATGATTCTGATAATATTGTGGCTATCTGCCTATATGATCTCCCTCTTTTTACACCATCAAGAACTAATTTTAATGCATCTTCACCCATCTTCTCTATCTTAACTTTTCTATATTTTTTTCTATAGGTTATATAAGGCATATTTTTGTCAGTTATAGTCATGTTTTTAGTTTCTTCTTCAGTCATTTTTTTCCAATCCTCTTATCCATTGATCTTATCTTATCTTCAATATCATGCGCTATCTTTCTTTTCCATCTTCTTACTTTTGCAGGTGATCTTCTTCTTCCATTAGGCTTTATGAATGCGCAAGGCATACTAGGTATCTTCCCATAATTCCTGCATATGTCCGGCCGGTCTTCATATATTGCGCATGTCTTATCTTCTTTAAGGAATGGGCATATCCCATCTTTAGTGAAAGTCCATATCTCATTTCCATGATCAATCTCTTCTTTTATCTCTCCTTGCGCTTTATCTTTAATTCTCTCGTATGTTTCTTTTTTTATGGGTACACAACCACAACAATAAGCATCGCACTTACCTTCATTGATTAGTTCCTTACAGGGAAATTCTATTTTATCTTCCGGCATTTTCCTCTTCTTTCCCAGTTACCCTGTTCGTTCTTTACATCAACATAATTGCATATCTCATCAGCTTCATAATGTTTTGTCTTATCAATATTCCTTACAAAGTTATTGGTTGTATTTATAACCTTTGTTGGATATTGGTTTATTATTTGTACTGGTTTTGTAATCTCATTTGTTATTGTGTTAGTTATAACCTGTGTTTTTTTAAGATTATAACCCAACATGATGCATAACACAATCAATGTTATTAACATCAGTATCAAACATATGAATAGTACCTTTGTATTTTTCTCTTTTTGCAGTAACTTATTGAAATTATTTGAAACTCTACAATCTGATCGTTGTATTGCTTTTTCTCTCCATTCCAAGAACTCATCCTGGAGTATGTATTTATTTCTTTGAGACATTTTTAATCTCTAAAATCTTTCCTAACTGGATAATATGGCTTATTCCCCCTATACTCTTCTTTCTTTATTCCATTAGCTATCTTGTCGAACCATATCCTATGGAGGGTTAAGTGTAGTATTCTTTTTTTCATATTTCCACCAGTTATTTCGCTTAAGGCTTTAAGGCAGAAGGTATGGAAACCATCTGGAAACGAAGCTAACAACTGTCTATGGAATCTTTTCACCAACAGCACTTACTTCTTTATCTTTAGATTGTTCTTTATGTTTCATCAACCAGTTCATCAGGATATTCCTACCTCTAACACTATCTCTTGCACCCATATTCTTTGGCTGCTTAAATAGCTCATACTCTTCATCATCCAATGTGATTACTATTCTTTTTGACATTTTTATTTTACTGAAACCGTTATTATATCCTTTTTTGTGAAACAAAAAATTGGAAATGGCTAAATGTGGGTGGCGAGGAACTTATAATAATTACCATGATCATTATTCCATACTTCTTTGAAACATTTTTTGCAAAAAGGGTGTGTCATACTACCCTCAGTTGCTTCATCTCCACATTTAACGCAAATCAACTTATTAGCCATTTTCAAAGTTTTAATTCGACATAATTGAAAAGGTTTCTGGAAGGGAAAAATTTCTTCCAGTCCTTTATGAAATTTTTACTTTTCTGAAACCGTTATTATGCGTGTCCGCTAGGACTAAAACCCAATGGACTATTTTGGATTACAAACATTACAATAGTCTTGTTCACAATCTGTCCAATCTGAACACTTATCACATTCCCATACTTCTGTAGGTGGACAGCATTGCATTGCTTCATCTTCTGTATCGTGAACTGATTTACAATGTCCACACGCAAATTTCTTTATCATCATTTTTTATCAATCTCCATTGGGTTTTAAGTCGGCGTAGCCGATTACGCATAAGTCGGTGTTTTCGGAAGGGCGAGGGTATTTTAATATTATTCGAGCCTTTCTTAAAACACCTATTATCCGATTTAAATTACTATATTATTTTTTGGTTTGTCCCCCGCCAGTATTTCTTTTTCTAATTCTAAAACATCAGGTAATATTTGTATAGCAACATATAGAGCAATTCCAGATTTAGTTAATTCGCCAAGTCTTTCTACTTCTTCTTTAGGAATCCAAGTTTCTATATCATAAGGATTCCAAGAAATTATAATATCTCCATCCCACTTAGTAACGTCTGTTATCTTTCTTGTGAAATGCTCTTTAGTATACCCCTTTCTAATTCTTATATGGGTAGCACAGTCTAGTTGCTTTCTCATTCTAATTGTGTCTTTTCTAAGAGTATTTGGTTTCTTTCCAGATTTCTCTTTCCCATACATTTCAAAATTTGAAATTAAATTTATTATTTTCATTTTCTTTAGGGGGGACAAACTTCTTTATATATCGAATTTATTTTGGATAATTGGTAAGGTTTCTGGAAGGGAAAAATTTCTTCCAGTCCTTTATGAAATTTTTACTTTTCTGAAACCGTTATTACAGGCATCCCGAAGGGACAAACTTTGACGGACTATATATCTAATTCTCTTAACATATCCATCTTGTTATTATTGTTGTTAATAGCCTCCCTAACTTTTAGTTTTGGAATACAACTCTTATGAATCCTTTTGAATTTCAAATAAGTATTTCTTGCTTCTTTTATTAATTCCTCATCATCGACTGGCAAATCATTATAAAAATAACCTAATAATTCTCTTAATTCTTTAGTTGTTAAAGGTTTATTTTCATCCATTTTCCGTCAAAGTTTGGTTTTAATTGCCTGTAATGTTTAGTGAAACGACCCGATAGGGTTCGACTCCGCAGAGTCGAAAGTAAAAATCCACAGAGGATTTTTATTTCGGTTTCACGATAATTACAAGACCGTTAGCCCCCGTAGTTCTTCTAGTATAAATGGTGCTTGTCCCTGCATTCCATATAAGTATTTACAGACTCGCTTTGGTTGCGGTGTCGTTGCCGATTCACCTACTGTTTGCTTATACTTCATTATGCAGGGTTTTTGGTATGCACCAACCCTCACCGTAGTTTTTAAGGTATTATGATTCATAATGGACTCCCCTTATATTTGGTCTATCTTCATCAAGACACATTTCTTCAGTAATAGATATATGTTGACATCCCATCAAACTTACCCTATCATCTTCATATGTGGTTTCTTGATACCATTTGCAACCTTTACAACATTCTTTTTCTTCCATTTTCGTTAGGGGGCTTATGTCTTGTAATGTTAAGCTAAGTTCCTTTTCCATCAGGAAAAGCTCGAAGAGACACCGAAGGTGGCTCATCGAGAGTAAAATTCCTTTTCGGAATTTTATTGAATTTAGCGATAATTATATCCCCTTCCGCAAAAGGTTGCGAAGCAAAGTTATTATTTTTGGAGACTATATTTTTTTCGTAGCCCCCCACGTCTTTTTCAAAATGGTGTATATTTTTTTGTTTTAATCTTTTATTTATCAAGGAGATATATTCACTTTCTTTTTCAGAGCCGACCCACCGCCTCTTTAGTTGTTGACAAGCAAGTGGCACAGTTCCAGAACCTACAAATAAATCTACTACTAAATCATTCTCTTTTGAAGATGTATCTATTATTCTTCTAATTAGGACTATAGGTTTTTGTGTAGGATGAACTGTATTTTCTTGGGATGAAGTAATATTATAAGTCCATACATCGGTATAGTTTCTTTTAGGATTAAATGTTCTTCTATTTTTTATATATCCTTCTTGAACAAGTTTATATTCCTTCAATAATTTATCATAGGGTATTCTAAAAAATCCTGTTTTTTGTTTTAAAGTTTTATAATGTTCTCTTGTAATCATTACAGGATTTTTACTACTACACCAATGATAAGCAATTCCACCGTGTCCTTCATCATTTAATCCGCATAACAAACACATTTTATCTAAAGAAAGTTTAGCTTTTTTCCTTTCTTTGTTTAAATAATCCCTAATCTTTTTCATAGGTTTTATTTTCATTTGATTTTCTATATATCCTCTTTCTTTAGAATAAAATAATATTCTTTCAGTAATCGGAGCATAACATCTAAACTTATCCCATCCTTTAATGGTCATATTGTTTGGTTTTACCCAAGTAATATTATTTTCAAGATTCAATCCTAACTTATCCATTATTATTTGAACATAAGCACAATTCTTATCGTCTTGGAAAATATAGATACTTCCATTAGGCTTTAATATCCTCTTAACTTCTGTTAACCATAATTTGCACCATTTTAAATAATCTTCAAAAGAATCCCATTGTTTATCCCATTCATATTTATTTCCTAAATGGTCTGTTACCATAACCTGAAAGTAAGGTGGGTCGGCGATAACTAAATCTACTTGAGAATCTGGAATCACTTTTAGTAAATCCATACAGTCTCCCTGATAAATTTTATCAATTTCCATTTTGTTTTTAGTGGGGGGCTTTTTTTAATCAATCTCTCCAAAAATAATAATTGGATATAATTAGTTGTTAAACCTAATACTCAGTTATAGTAGTTATTCTTTAATTTTTTCTATTGTGATTGTCTCTCCTACTTTACACCATTTCAATCTTCTTACCAACCTACCATATGGGATTGTTTCATCAGTCTCTTGTATTTTAAACTTCATTGATAGTCCGATTTCAATCACTTATTCCTGAGCCATATCAGATCTTCTTCTAATCTCCGTATGATATTTATCAACATAATTATGGATATTATCTTTATGTTCAGCAATTTTTGGATGCTCTGGGTATAAGGCATTGGCACGTGTTACTTCCTTTACATATCTGACATATGCTTTTGGATTGATCTCTGATGGGTGTTCTGCTGTTTCTTCTATTCTCCTATGCCAACCATCCAAAGATTCAGTTACTTCATCTAGCTGCATATCCCTGTCTATCTTTTTAGGCTCAACTTTCTTATCTACTAAACTACCTACATCATCTTCCGGCATTTATACCACCTCTATGTGTTTTTTTTCTATGATTGTGCAATCATCTAAGTTTATGAGTATTGGGCAAAAATCTCTGTTCTTTTCAAATACTCCAAATCTACTTTTATCATTATCCATGATATATCCTTCAGATTCATTTCCATCAATAGATGTTATCACTTGCAGCCATACGACCTTACCAGTAACTTCACTTACAAGATCACCTACTTCTATTTTTGTTTTCATTTTATTTTTCTTCTTTCAATAGATAATCATTATTTATGATCTTGAAAGAGATTGTATTGCCATTATGTATTGTATGTGATTTGAAGATTACGCCTTCCCTTTCTTTTTCTGGATTCTCTTTCATCTTACCTTTTGCATATTCCAATGCTTTTTCCATAGTATCTGCTATCTGAAATATCTTTATTTCGTGATCTAATATTGGAATATGCTTTATCTTTCCATTATCTAAATTGTCTGCGTAAAACGCTTTTCTTTCATCAGGTGTCATATATCTCTTCTTTTGTATGTCATAAATATCAAATAAGAAGAACTGCTGCCCGATTAATTTCAGTGGATTCTTCTGTATGCCTTCCCCTGCCATCTCCCCCTGAAGAGCAACATCTTGCTTAAGATTAGACAGGATTGGTTGTATATCTGTTGTTTTTGCTACTTTCCATATGGTATTGTTTTCATCTTCCTTTAATTCAAGATTTCTTGAGCAAGCACCAAATTCACCTTCGTTATAGTAGTAGGTTACAGAAAAGCCGTTTAATTTTTCTGTCTCTTCAAATACTACATCTTTGTAATCCTCAAAATATTCTGGAAGATTCTGTATTCTTTCCTGGTCTGTTTTCTGTATTAAATTAGGAGGGAATAATCCTTTGACAGTTCTGGACAGATGAGCAGGTACTGGTGGTTCATATTTTTTAATATGCAGCATCTCAGTAACATCAGTTCCTACATTCAAGTCGTTCAATGGATTATCATTATACAGGCTTAATGGCAGCAACAATCCCTGGCTTAATTGTTTTCTTAATCTTATAGTTTTTAACCTAAATCCTTCAGTACCATCAGAAAGTTTCTTGTAACAACCTTTTCTGAGAAATTCATATATGGGATATATTGGTAAGAATGAATCAATCTCAAAATAAATTCCCCTATCCCCTTCATTGAATTCTCCTTTTCTAACAACACATTGCCATCCATCTACTTTAGCAAGCTCAATCTTATCAGCATCCTTTATAGGTCTTATCTCAGATACTTTTCTTATCGTTGCTAATTTTCTTTCCATTGTCCTTCACCTCAATAGTATAATCATAGGTTTATTTATTTTCCTTGCATATCTAACAGTTGACCATGTGCCACTTCTATTCTCTTCATATCTTCCTTTTGGACAGGCTATCAACAGATCACAAGCTTTGACAATATCCTTATTCCTTTCTAAATATGGTTTAGGTGGATAATTAAAATCTCCAATTAAACAGGCTCTTTTAGAACCATCATTTGGTGGATGTATGTGGATATTTGATCTTGTAACATTTTTTACTATATTATGAGCTTCAGCATCTGCACCAATACAATCTCCATGATAAAACTCAGATGGGAGTAAACCTTGGATAAGTCTTGTGAAATCTATCCTCTGGCGTTCACTCATCCCTTCTCTTGTTCCTGTAAATCCTATTTTCATTTTATATGATTCTTCAAACTTTCAATAAATTAAAGATATGATCCTGTAATTTTGAATAACCTATCAGTTTCCTGTTAGTTGGCATGTATTCAGTTTCTAAAAAATCTTCAATATATTTTTCAAATAAGTGTATACTTGAAACCTTAACTTCCTCAAAACCTTCTTTTTTCAATTCTATTATTTCTTTTAATTTGGTGTAGATTGTAGTGGGGATGTATTTTTTCATCTTATCCAATGCTTCACTAAAACTTATTGGCGGTATCTTATCCAATCTTAGAACATATTCAGAATTGATCAATCCCCTCATACAATAAAGATATTTCTTATGTGTCATACATGCTTTTGTTTTTAGGTACTTAAGATAATTCTGCTTGCACATGCTTTTATAATGATGATAAAGTGCAACCGGATTGAATTTCTCAGTTATGAATTTATCAAATAGATCCTTAGTTATCTTATCATCAAGATAGATCATATCACTTTTCAACCATTCAATCATAGATGGATTGCTTGTTAAAAGTAACTTAGTGAATTTGTAAATATCAAAACCTACACAATCAACCTCTTCTTCTTTCCCCTCAATAACATCTGGGAATTTTCCTATCCTGAGATAGTCCTTTATATCTCTTACAAAAACAAATCGGACATCATAATCAGAATCTTTACTGTCTATTTTCCAAACTCTGCTGCCTGTTTCAACTGCAAAAAGTATCTTTATGCCTTTCTCTATTTCAATCTTATTTAGGAAGTTATTTATTTCACTCATTATCCCTCTTTTTGTGAATTTGGAATGTGGCGTTTCATCAATTCTTCTAATTCCTGACAGCACTGACAAACATTAGGCGCATCTCTGCAAGAAAAATCACGTAGTTCATCAAGTATCTCTTCCTTCGCTCGTTGTTGTATCAGCTTGATTATTGGTAATAGGGTTGGTACATTCTCAAAAGTTTTTTTAAGTCTTTTGGGATTTTCCTTCATCTTCTCTACTAATTTTCTTATTATTTCTTCCATCTTCATTTCTTCAATTTTTATTCACCCATAACATCCCATTGCATTATTAATTATAGCACCCCTGGTAATTGCTGAAAACCCAGAGTTTTCATTTCCATTCCAAAGGAATTTCAGACATTTAAGTATGATCTTGCCTGTTAAATCTCTTATGATGATGTAATCTTCACCATCTTCTTTATCCCAGGAGATACTTATTGGATTCCCTTTAATATTGTCACTCATTGTATCTTATAATATCTTATTAGTATATAAGCTTTATGCCAATGTAGAATATAATAGTCTTACATTAATTATACGCAGTCAGTTCACCAAAATTCAATATACTCTGTTCCAATCTTCGTTGTATATTATGTTTGTTTCCATTTCCATCTTGTAGGCACTTGAGGTTTGAAACTTATCTCATCAGTAGTTAGATAACCACTGCAACTTTCTGTGTTAAATGATTATTCTCATATCTTCTCATAATATCTGCCTTTTTCTGTTTCTCTGTGTGGATCTAAACACCATTCGGGATTAACAGTAATGTGATGACAATTCCACTGTGTTTCTAATTTAGGATCATACCATTTACACCCCTCGCATATTCGCTTATTTGAATCATTTCTGTCCCTATATGCCATATTACACCTTATTCGCCTTATTCACTTCAGTTTCTTCTTCTAACTTCTTATCACTATACTCTTTTCTAAGCCTGGTCGCTTCCTTTACTATATACTCTGCTGCCTTCTTGTTTTCATAGGTATCCTTTAGATTCTTAACATTCTGTTCAAAATCCTCACCTTTAGAGAATCTCAACGTATTCAAGTCATTCAACATATAACCTTCTAAATCTCCATGAGTAAACTCTTCTTGTGGTTGTTCTGCATCTGGGAAATCATCAGCCTTAAAGACGAATTTGATTTTAGGACTTCTGCCAGTTGGTGACTTCTTGTCACCATCATCAGGAATCATCTGATTATGCATATAATCTACTTTGTTCTGTATGTCAAGCAATATCTCTTCATAGTTTACCATAAGTTTACCACTTGATTGTTGGTTTACCTGGTTTACTTGAGTGTCTGATTCTGGTATACTTCTTGGTGTGCTTGGTTTACTAGGTATACCAAGTATACCGTTAGGTATACCATCAGGTTTACTTGCGGTAAACTTATGGTAAACTTCAAGTAAACCAACAACTTTATCATTGTAAGATCCCTTAAGTGTAGCAGTAAGTTTATCATACGTATCATCTTTTAATTTGATTAGTTTTGTCATGGTAAACTGTGGTAAACCGTAGTAGTATTTAAACCTTGTGGGTAAGCGTGTAGTAGCTATAATTTAGATAGGTATTGAGTAGTTTATTAGGTAGATTAGATAAGATTGTCGACTATATAGTTAGTATTATTCTTAAGATAGACTAACCTCCCTCCCTAATTTTTTTCTAGGATTTTATGTTATTTAGATTTGGGAAACTATCCAAGTATTTTATGTGATTTAGATGTTACGTCTAGACAATCAACAAAACCCAGCAAACTTGGATAAGTCCCTATATAACCCTATAACTAAGGATAGTATGGCTATGCCTACCCTATGGCTATCTTAGGCTATCATATGGTTAGATATAGGGTTACTATGGCCTGTTATGGCCCTAGATTAGATAACTAATATATTACTAATATATTATCATACTAATATAGTTACAACTACTTAGAACTAGTCCCAATCTACTACATAGCCCAACTATGTAGCTATCTATTACTTACTTATGTTTAATTAATCTTTGTAATACTTATAGGCTTCTTCTCACTTAAACCCTGGCTTACTGCCCCGAAGGACTGCAAGGTGTTACCGTCGGCCATACATATAGTATAGATAGGTAGTATATATATGTTGTTGATTTGGATCTGATAGTTGCCGGAATATCTGGGGAACACGTGGGTAGGGTAGATTCTTGTCATATCGGTATATTATATGACACAAACGTTTCACTCGTCTAAGGGGTATAGTCAATAATATGGCATAATATAGGGGTATGTGACATGTTCTTGTCATATAAAGGGGTGTTGTGGATGTGTTTAACCAAACAGAGTACTTTTAGTACATTTCTATATACTACCAACGTATATTTAGAACATTTATCTAACATTACAACCTAGATTTAGTATACTCTACTCTACTACCTAACAAGGTTTAATATAACGCCTATTTTACTTTCTTTATTGTTAATTATGAGGGGGTACCCCTCACCCCTATAATGTTTATAGGTTGTTTCTCTGATCCTGATTAGTGTGCTTTGGGTTGTTTTGGGGGTTTGATTTGGGGTGTTTTATGATGGTTTTTCAAGTGCCTTTATAAAGCCTATATTCTGTAGACTATACTTTTAACGATAGCTTTATATACTGGTACACATATCAGTATTACTATGAAGCAAATAACAAGATACTGGAAGCGGCCACACAATAGGGGTTTTAGAGCTGTTGTGTGTTTAGTTGATAGTATGGGAATGGAAACACCTATCAGTAGAAAAGTAATAAGTAAATTGCCAGAAGGGGCAAGGACAGAGAATTAAACAGGTTTCGCACACCTTAATAGTGCGGGAGATGGTATAAATGAAACGTGAACATAACGGGAAAGATGTAATATCAAGAAAAACCCATAACCTCACCTGTGGGCATAGGAATTTGACACTTGATGGGGAGAATCTTGGGAAAGGGGAAGGTTATAGGGCTTTATATACTTGTGACTTTTGCGGTAGATATATCAGGGCGTGATAAGAATGAACATAAACAAGATAGATAGTTTATCTGGGGCCGGTTTGTTTGTTGGTAATCTCAAAAGCAGGGTAGCTAAAGACAATGCAATAAGGTTTTTTATCAATAAATTTGGGTGGTATGTATGAAACAAGAATTAATAACAATTCAAAAGATAGACCACACAAAGGCATTATTAAATACTTTGAAGAATGAAAATAATAATTTCAGTTTGCTATTACCTAGTCATTTATGTACTGCATGGGATTTGAAAAATCATTATTTATTGATTGAGAATGAAGAGGGATATGAGCATGTTGATACTTTGAAAAGATGTAAATTTGAAACTTTAGATAAGAACTATGATTTATACTATTCTATCAAAAAAAAGAATTATTCCCTGTTTAAACAGATTAGAAGATGGTTAAGGAAGGGTTCAATTATAGTTGTTTCTGAAAACAAACTATGTTTTATTGATTACCCTTTTAATAGGTCAAAAAGTGAATTAATGATTAAACTAGGTGGTTTAGATGGTGAAATGTCCAAATTGTAAAAAGGGAAAATTAATCATAAAAAGTAAAGTAGAACCAGAAGGGCTAAAGGTTAAAGATATAGGCTGGAATAAGGATCGTACAGTGTACACAGAAGGTAGAATAGATAGTATAATTCGTTGTAGTCTTTGTGATTTTAAGAGTAGAGAACTTGGTGTTTTTTGAGGGTTTTCAACCCTCACCCGAATAAACAAGGAGTGGCCCGCCTTATGAGCTGGAGAGTGATTAAAATGGAATATGAATTAAACCAGAGTAAAAAGTTTGGTAGCTTAAAGAAAGCGTTTAGGTGTTGGCAGAAAGAACACCCTAACTTTATGACTAATGAAATAATAAAGGTTGAAGCGATTGAAGAATTATTTATAATCGAATTAGCTAAAGGTAGGGGGTTTGATAATTCTGATTTATATGGTGTTTCTCTAATTGTCTATGACTCCATAAATAAAACATTTAAAACTGCAAAAGAGGATGATTGCGGTAGTGGTTGGTTTAATTCCTGCTTTGATTCAATAAGCCAGGCACACATCCACATAGATAACATAAAGAAATATCTTAAGGATAAAAAGAAGGTAGTGGCTTAAAATGGAAAAAGTAAAAGAAATAGTAAGGTATGAACCATTACCAAAACCAGAGATGGAAGGGATTAAGAAAATAACTCCAGATACAGAAGAGTTTGAAGAATCAAAGAAAGCAGAAGCGTTAATAACAAATCTTAAACTTCAAGTAGGGGATATTATTAAAGAAGAAGGTGATTATTTTATAGTAAACCCTAGAATGGTATTAAGTGGAACTCCTCCAGAAGAGTATAAAACATTAATTGAGCATTTTAAGACACTTCTTACACCATTAGATGTTAAAAAGATAATTGATGCTATGAACAAAAAGACTAAAAACAGAGATGATAAGTTATACTCTCTTTTGGATAATAAACTACATAAAAAAGCAGAGAAACTAAAGAATAATGAAAGTGTTATTTATCTAAATAATCAGACACATGGGATAAGTAATACTTTATATCACTTGTTGAGTAAAGAAAAAGATGATTATCTTATCTGTTATCGTTGTGCATGGAAATTGCAGCCTATTCCAGACCAAAGAGAATGGATACAGAGGGATGATGGGGAATATAGGGTTTTAACTGATAGTGAAGCAGACCAAGCTTGTGAGGATTACTTAGATGAAGACCAATGGAAAGTTGCAGTAGAGGCAGGAATGACAACAGAGGGATATTCCGAATGGGTGGAATCTGTGATGAATAATGATGGGCGAGGAAACCAATTAAGTAGTTATAATGGTATGGAGGAAGAAGAAACAGTAAACGAAACAGACTATTTCATCTATAGAACTAATTGAATGGAAGGGATGCTAAAATGATTACAATTTATAGGCAACTAGGCATATATAAAAAGAGAAAGTTTAAAGCTGATGTATTGAGGATCAAAGAACTGATTAAAAAACAGATAGAAAGTAATACATTGCTCTGGATTAAGCCGCTTAAAGATAGAATTGACTTAATCGACAAAGTACTTAAGAATGAGATACCATTAGAAAAGTTCCTTGATTCAAATAAGCAGATAAACAGTTATATCTCTAAATGCCATAAATTGTTGAAAAAACAAAGGATTCATGCGCCTTTAAAGCATGGGAGAAAATAAGATGAAGAACATTAAAAGCTATTATATGTTAGATTCTTTTGTGAGTGGTAAGGGTCACTCAAATATACTAAATGAGATAACAGAACATGCCAGAAAGGAACTGTTAAGTAGCCCTAAAACGACCCAACAGGCTCAAGAAACTGTAATCAATTGGTGGAATAACCTATTTGTTAAACCAAAAATAACTAGCCATAGATTAAGTTATTTTTGTTTGTATCACTTACGAAATGCTATTTTAAAGAAAAAAAGAGTTACTCACTTAAAGAGTAGGAGAAACTAAAATGATAGGAGAATTAAATAAGATTGAGTTAAAACGAGAATTGTATGTAACCGGGGAGTTTCAATTGAGTAATGACAGTTTTATGGGTACAGTGATAAATCCAGAGTTCCAGGCCATAGACAAAGGGCTTAACAGAGAAGTATATGCAGCCTTAGAAGTTGAGAGGCAGAGGGAGAATATACTTATCAGTGACCTTATGAGTGGGAATAAGATTAGTTTGGGTTTTTAAGATGGATAAAAAAAAGGTTATTTTAGAACTAAATGACTATCTAAAAAGGACTAAGATGAGCTTAACTCTTAAAACTGCGATGGGAGAGATAATCAAAGCTATAAAAGGGGACAATATTGGGTTGGCAGAAGAATTAACCGCCGTAAAGAGTTTTATATGTGGTTGTGAACAGAAAGAGAAAGATTATCACAAATTGGGGGGTATTATCTATCTAAGGGGGTGGATAATGTTTCTAAAGTTGGTTTAAAAACAGTAGTGATGAATATTTGGAATGGAACTGGGTGATTAATATCTGGAGCAACATCTTACACTCAATAAGCAGGATGAAAAGAGGTAAGAAAACTATTGAACAGTTATACCGAGAAAAAGAAGAGTCTGTTAAGATTCTTAGAAAGGAGTTAAATGAGGGAGAACCCTCAACCCCTTAAAAAGATTGGAGGAATGATTGAAAATGAAAGATGAAATAGTAGATGATGTAAGTACTGAAGAAAAGAAGAAAGAAGAACCACAAGTAAATATGCAGACAAAGGTAAATATGGAAGTAACGATTAGTAGGAATTTTAATAAGATAATGTTTGCTATCTTAGATGAACCGATTAAGTCAACAACAGAAGAAGAGTTTAGGAAAGAGCTGCATAGGAAAGCAGAGATATTGAGAGAAGAAGCTGAAAAGGAACTGAAATTGATTGGTTCTTTTCCAAAGTAAAAGGGTGAGGGGGGGATTCCCTCCAACTCTAAAGAGGTATGATAAAACATGACAAAGAATGATTTAATAAGGGAAATAGTTAAATATGAAGGTGTGGTATATAAGAATGATGAGCAAAAAGCATATTTGCAGGGATTGAAACAAGGTAGTAGATTGATTGAAAAACCTGAAAAAGATGAAGGGTAACCAGGAACATACTATCATAGCACTTGATCCCCCTGGGATCTTCACAGTAATGAACAAGATCTCAGGAGATAGGTATGAGATTGATGCTGATGGTAATTTTTGTAGCTGCAAGGCATTTAAGAATACCAGGAAGGATAAAAGAGGCTGTAAAAAGCCATGTAAACACATCCGCATGGTAAAAGGATTGATATCAGAAAAAGGGTGAGGGTGAAACCCTCAAACCCCTTGAGGTAAGAAAATGCAAATAAAGACAATCAAATTAGGTAATGGTAAGATAAAGATGGTTGATCAAAAAACACTCGATAAAGTAATCGAAGCAAGGATACCATATGAAGTTATTGATAGGAAGGAGGTATGAGTTAAAATGTTAGATGTAATGGATATTGTACTGATAACTGTCTTAACTGTGTGTTCTTCATATGTAATGTACTCATACAGCAAGGAACCAGGCACAATTGTTAAATGGAGATTCTTGATAAAAAGATATAAAGAGATTGTGGGGTTCAGTATGTTAAATACTTACCGAATCTTCTTAGACAAAAAGACGAATATGTTTATGTATGTCGGTGAAACAGAAGAAGGGGATATTGCGGAACATACACCAATATCTCAATTAGACCAAAAAGATTTAAGTGATTTACTTGTTATCAGGGATGACTGTTATTTCATAAAATCTATGATAAAGCCATTCAGAGAAACAGTTAAAAGATATTTAAAACAGATGGAGGTGTAAAAGAAGATGGTAAATTATCATTTCATTATTACTTTACAGCATAGAATCAGTGATGGTCAGATATACACCTCAAGGGGTATTTTTATAGATAAAAAAAGTAGAAATGAACAAAAGATATTTAATAAAATAATTGAGGATGTGTGTAGTGAAAAGTGTTTCGATAAAACTTCTGTTGCAGTATTGTTTTATAGATTATCAAAAAATAAGATGGGGTGTAAAAAGAATGGTAAGAATTAAGATTGAAAGCTCGAATCTTTCTGAAATCGAGTATTCGGATGAGACACAAGAATTAAAGGTATGGTTCAAAAACAGGAAAGATGATGACCATTATGTATATTTTGATGTATCACCCTCAGTATTTGGTGAGCTTATGTTGGCTAGTAGTCATGGGAAATACTTTTCTGAGTTCATTCGTGATGTGTTCAAAGCTAAAAAAGTGGAATCAAAATGACTGGAAAAAAGGAAAAGAAGACGATTGAAATGAAAATATTGTCTATATTGTTCATAATATCCATTATAGGGTTATTATTGATTAGTGGATGTGTGAGTTCATATAGTGATTGTATAAATTATTGTGGAAGGATGGAGAAAAGTAAAGTATGTAGGGAGGATGGTATAGGTAATATGTTAGATTGCACAGTATATTTGGCATTGGATAAACGGACTGTATATGAATCTATTTTAGATCAATGCCACCTTCAATGTAGTGGTGTGGATTAAATGAAAGACGAAAATGAGATAACCAAAGTTCAGAACATCATAATACCTAAGAATAAACTGTATGCGCTTATTAAGGAACTTAAAGAAGAAAGAAATGCATTGAGTCCTGATATAAGAGAACTAAAAATACAGTTAAGACGTTATAAGCTAAAAGTACAGTTTGAGATATTGAATGGTATATTGCACCATAATGGTGTGGATCATCTTTTTGGAAGGCTATGTCCAAATAAGCGGATAAAAAACCTGGTTAAAGAGATTGTTAGAGAAGAAAAGAAAGATGACAATAACACTTGATAAGGTTGGAGATGAATATAGGGTTGTTATGGCCTACCCTAGAAAGATGAAGCTGCCAGATGTAAAGCTTACCTTTACCAACTACGCTAAGATGAGTTACTGGTTGAAGAAAGAAAGTGACAAGCATTTTGAAGGGGAAAAGACTAAAACACCAGAAGAATTATTCAGAAAAATAGGTTGAGGTGATTTTATTATGCCAAATAGTTGGGGTTATGTCAATGGAAGTAAAGAAATAGATAAGCCTGAAAGAACAGGGCACAATAAGAACACAATATTTTACAGTAAATTTAAGCATATAATAGAAGATGAAGAAGGTGAGGAATGATGATAATTGATGAAACTAAGTTTTCAAAAGAATATCCCAACTTACCAATACATCAATTTAATAGGTGTGGTAAATGTGGAAATGAACTTGTGGAAAAAGAAAGGTTATTTGTGCCAGCAGAAAATATCCCCAATTCGTTGATAGATAAGAAGAAAATTGAAGAGGTTATTGATAACTTCGATTCTTCTGCATGGGATGAGGCGGATAGCTTTGATGTTTGGTTAAAAAGGGAATTAAAAAAGAGATTGGGATTAACTCCTGAACTATGGGGTATGAAGATTGTTGTAGATAAAGGAGAAGAAAAGAGATATTGTGAAAGATGTAATGCTGAATGTTCAGTTAAAAAAGATGGAAAGGGTAAGATAACATCTATATCTTGTAAAAAACATCCTGGGGACCATTCTAGTGGAGATTTTAGTTATTTATGTGGGTGTGACTATTGTAGGTGTTGTCAATGAACTTTTTGGAATTCTTATTCGGGTCTGAAGAAGACTCAGATGATGAAGAATTTGAGAATTTGGTAAAGGAAGGTAAGATTAAAAGAGAGAATTTCAATTACAAGTATAGAAAACCACAGTTATTAGAGACAATTGAAGGGGATTATGATAAGTTTTGGAATGATTGTAAAAAGGAAGCTAAGATAATAATTATAACAGGTATGCGCAGATCTGGGAAGGGCGTGATTGGATTTTCCATTGCACAAAACCTAGCAAAAGCAAATAAGATGGTGATATACAGTTTAGGGACTGAAACAGAGGATTTACCGCCTTTTATTAGCAATATAGATTCTATTGATACATTAGAGAATGATTGTATCTTATTAGTGTCTGAGGGTGGAATTGAAGCTAATAGTCGTAGAAGTATGACTCAAGAGAATATTAAGATGAATGCTTTATTATCTGTAGTGAGCCATAAAAATATTTGGTTAATCTATTGTACTCAGACCTCTGCAAAATTAGATGTCTCCTTACTTCGTGAAAGTGATTGTATCATTATGTTAGAAGGTTCATTAATGATGAAAGAGATGGAAAGACCAACAATCAAGAAATTATATATCAAATTTGAAGAATATATCCTGAGATGGAAGGAAAAAATAGACAAAAAAGGCATATGTGTAATCTATTCAAAATTACTTACAGCAGTAGCAAGATTTCAAAAACCAACTTGGTATACTACTGATCTATCCAAAGCGTATAGGGACAAGGAGATCAAATGACAATCTTAATAATCTTTATACTGATATTGTTTTTATTGTGGATACTTGATGGTTTTCTTCAGGATGTTGGTGATAATATGAAGATTGTTATTACGGTTAATGAGTTTGAATGTGGGACACCCACGCCCGTTAAAAAAATTGGAAGGTGAAAAATGAACGCAAAATACGATAAAGAAAAAACACATAAATGGATTTGTGGAAAGTGCAAGAAAGAACACACAGGATATAAGACTTCTGCTGATTGTTGCTTGCCTAAGATTAGATTAAAAAATAACAAAACGGGAAAAGAAATAGTGTTAGCTTTTGGAGTTAAGAGAATGGGATACTCAAATGAATGTGTTATTTGTGATGCTTTTGGGTATGATCGTGGATTGGCTACAGAATCAAACAATCCAGAGAATTGGGAGATAGTGAGTATAGAGGGAAGAAGGTGAAGAATGGAAATGAATAAATTTGTAAAGGAATATCAGTGCCCTGGATGTGTTTGTGGCCCTGAAGAAGGATGTTTTAAAGAAATGAATTGTAAGTCTATATCCTGTGAGAAACATGTAGCTGGAACTATGGCTACTGATATTGGAAAATTCTTTTTGGGGATGCCAAAAGGATTTAATAGAATTGGAAATCAAAAAGAATTACCAATTAATATCTACAAAACACAAGCAGATCAAAAAGCCCAATTTAGTTATAACAATTTTAATGTGCCTGTGTGGAAACATAAAAACAAAGAAGGACATATCTTTATAAGGGGTTATATGCCAAGAATCAATATGGGATTTATTCACATTATACTTGATGGTGACTTCGAGAGTATTGATGCGCATGAAATAAATATAGACGAGATTGATTGAAATGGAAATAAATCTTAAAGAAGGAGAAGAGATAAAGATTAAGGCAGAGGGGGGAAATTCAGAGCAATATATGGTTGCGGTGTGTTTCAAGAATTGTATTTTAAAGAAACAAGAAGTAAATGCAATAAAAGATATTGAATGAGGTGGAATGAAATGAATGAAAAAGAAGTATTATTGGAATCTGAAATAAGTAATGCAATGGTAGAACATGATGATGTAACACAAGTAGAGAAGAAAGAAGAGTTATTTAAGTTAAGATGTGAAGGGTATAGTAGAAACAAGAAGATATTTTGTGAAATTGATGGAAAATTCAAAGAAGAGACTAAGATATTGGATGAACAAGTGGCTGAAATTGCTGAAAAAAGAAGAAAGATATATTCTGAAAAATATCAAAAAGAACTAGAAGTCCTTCGTGATGAAACAGAAAGACTTAAGGGAAAAATAATTGAAACATTTCCTGATGAAAAGACCGTTAAGTTTGAAGGGATAGGCAGGTTTACTAAGAAAATACTAAAAAGCATAGAAGTGGTAGATAAAGAGAAGCTTCTTGCTGCACTTGTAGATAAGAAAATGCTCTCAAAGGGTGTTAAATCATTTGATACTACATTCCTTAAGAAGTCTAAAGAGATTGGATTGTTTAATGATGAAGAGGTGAAGGCAATAGAGAAAGCTTCATTGTTGTTTGTAAGTGAAAAGAAAGATACACCAAAGTCTTAAATACTAGTACAACCATAAGTAAGATACCATGAGGATGAAAAGAAAAGTATGGCAGAATAAGTTTAATAAACAGAAGGCTGTCACAATACCTAAAGATTCAGATATAGAGAAAGGAGATGAAGTTTGGATTGAAAAAGTTAAGGAAGGTGAGTAAGATTGGACTTAGAAATATCAATCATAGATGCATTGGTGAGATTTCCAGAAGAAGAACGTAGATATTGGAGATTGAAAAATTCAAAGGGTGAATAAACAATGAAGATTAGCAAAAAGGAAATCAAAAGAATTATGACTAAAGTGGGTATGATTAAGAAACTTAGAGAACAGTCTGCATACACATCGAAAGAGGTAGAAGCCATGTTAGTGAGGGGGTTACAAATTGTAAGCAATCTGTGTATTGCTCAGTTTGAAAAAGATTTGAAGAAGAAAATGGTGAATAAACAATGAGATTAAATAACTTAATTAAAGTTGGTGATGAAGAACACATACCCACTCAACAAGATATGATTAGGATAGCAGAAGGTGTTAACAGAACAGGAACTGCTGTAATAAGTGATCGCCTTAAGATTAAACACGAAAGGATTGACATAGACGTAAAAGAATTAGTATTAAGGAATATGGAGTTGATTGAGATGCTTGTAAAGTCAGAAATTAACAAACCAGTTATGGTGAACTTAGATTCAGGTAGGGGTAAACCGATAAAATGACAATGAATAAAGAAAGAATCCAAAAGATGGGTGATACAATAACTCATCTAAAAGAAGTTGCCTCACCTGCAATAATGGCATTCTCAATGGAAGAATGGAATGAAGCAATGGAACATCTCAATAATAGACATTCAACAATCCAGGGGGGAGCTGTCATTATTGATGCTATTGGTGGAAATTCTCAAGTAAAAGAGTTAAAATCTAAATTTCAATGTGAGATGATGAAAGCAATACATAGTTATGCAGTACACTTGCATGAAGCAAACAAGATTTCACAAGAAATTAGGGAGATGGAATCTAATCTTAAAAAGGGTAAAGCAACAATACAAAAGTTATTTGGATAAAACATAAATATCTAGAAGGGGTTAAAGATGAATGATGAAAAGTTTTTATCGCAACGAGTAAGTGAGATGTCAATTAGTGAACTGGCAGAAGCTATAAAGATGAAAGAGAAACAACATGAACAACCATCATATGGTTTAGAGATAGGTGTAAGGGTTGAAAGAATAAATTTCTCTAATGATGGTTTTTTAAGGGGGATGGTCGGAACTGTATCAGACATATGTAATAGTGGATATTTCAGAGTAAAGTTATCTGATGGACATATAGTTGGGAATAATAGTAGAAGTAATCTAAAAATAGTAAAAGAAGATGAGTTTAAAGTAGGGGATATATTGGAACAGATTGAAGATGTTAACTTGGATGAAAGTCCGATAGTGAAAGTCACTGAGGTAATAGGGAATATGATAACGCACATCCATAAAGGGGAATCCTGTGAGGTAATTGTACATAAATCAAGTTTCAAAAGAACAGATAAGAAATTTGAAGAAGAATGGAAGGATATAACTAAAGACTGTGAATTGAAGTTGCTAAGTGATAATGATTGTGATTGTAAGTATTATTATATCGAATTGATTTATGAAGGTAGTGAAATAGCAAGGGTTAACAGTAGGGGTGAAGGGAGTAAGCCATTTGTATGGGAAGACAGTAAGTTTAAAGTAGAGATGAGAAATAATCATTTTAGAATATTAAAGAAAGGAGGGGAATAAGAAAATGGCAGGAAAAGTAAGGATTAAAGGTAAGATAACACATCAGGAAACAATATCATATAATAGTAAGAAAGATGGTAAACCCAAGAAGTTTTATTCCATATCTGTTGCTAGAGATGATGGTGTTGTAAGGAAAGTAGCTACATTCAAGCCACAGGATAAATTAAAGGACAAGTATGTGGAGATTATTGCTGAACATACTGAGAAAGATGGATTTGATAACTATAAATTACTAGAGATAAAAGAACAGGAAGGAAGGCTTGATGAAGATGGTGTGGATGAAGAAGAGTCTATTAGTGATGATTCAGAAGAGGTTGTTGAAGAGGATGGTGGGAAAAATCCCACACCCACTAAAAAAACTAGTATAAAGGAAGATGTTAATACTGAATCAGGCAAAGAGATGGATCCTGATGTTCATATTGCTATACGTGAGAATGAAGATAAAAGACATGTTAGATCCAAATGTTTGTCATATGCAAAAGATCTGTGTGTTGGTGGGAAGATTGGGAAGGATAAGATGGTTGAAACAGCAAAAGAAATGTATCTCTATGTATGGGGTGAATAACTACTGATAAGTGGGATTGCGTTTAACCAATAATTATATCCAATCCCTTCGGGACTTAAAACCGTCAACCCTAGAAAATGGCTAAGAAAAAAATAACAATTGAAGAATGGAATAAGGAATTATTCAGGAAG
>SDBU01000164.1_pt1 | contig 93914 bp, 110 predicted proteins | sample 2277071 | NCBI WGS metagenome assembly SDBU01 (sample SAMN10397929, study PRJNA504765) | marine sediment metagenome | isolation source: marine sediment core GS08_GC12, 126 cmbsf | place: Arctic Ocean: Gakkel Ridge, Loki's castle | collected 2008
GGAATCAGTCCCGGCTGCTGGAGGCCAACCAACTCCAACACCCCAAGCCTGTCGCGAGCTTGCTTTTACTATTACCACTCCTACGCCCTCTGTTACCGTAACTCAAACGGTAACTCCCACCGTTCCCGTAACGACAACGCCAACAGAAGGATCAACACCAACGCCTACCGAACCACCCAGAGGAGGTTCATCACCGACACCGACTCAGCCGATAAGTACTGCAACCCCAATACCAACAGGTACCACTCCGACAAGTGTGGTTACTTCTACCCCTACCCCCACTCAAGCCGACCAGCTGCCGGATGCCGGGACATCTATGCCAACTATTTTTGTTGGAGCTCTCGGAATATTACTAATACTTTTATCTCTCGCCCTGGCCATATAACCTTTTCTCTATCTTTCAGAGCCTTTCAACCCTTTATTAATTACCTAGTAAGAAGTGTTTTTAGTTTTCGAGAGTACTTTCAAGATAATTAAGGCTTTTGAGGATTCGATTATACTAATTCTGATTTCTTGCCACCGCGAAGCCTGCTAGTGAAAGTTAAGAACTTTTTTGTTAAACTAGCGCAACATTCAGATGACGCCAGGAAAAGAACGAACTAGAGAGTCTAACTATCCAGCTGAGGGAGGAAGACGTAGCGAAGAAATAGAGATCCAATCAGCATTGTTGTCCAAAAACATTATTTTAACCCACATTGAGGCAGGCAATATCATTATTGATCCCCTAGATAAAGAAAATATTGGGGGTGCTAGTGTAGATGTGAAACTAGGGCAGTGGTACTGGAGAGAAAAAGAAGCCGAATCGCATGGAATATTTCAGGGTGCGGTTAATCCTTGGGACAAACACGCACCCGAACAGTTGTGGACAGGCCCTTTTCAAGCCCCATCCGCGCAAGAACTTCTTGAAGATTTATGGGGTAAGGACAACTTACCAACCCTTGAAGGGTCCGGTCTCTCTCCGGATGATAGAATAATTTTTTTGAAAAACGGGGAGAATATCCTGGGACATACCCTTGAATTTATAGGGGGCAATAACCAAATAGGAACTGCGATGCAGGCGCGCTCCTCGCTCGGACGGTCGAACATAACAGTTTGTAGATGCGCAGGCTGGGGAGATCCGGGATACTTTAATCGATGGACCATGGAGATAACCAATAATTCACAAAACCACTCCGTAGTATTGGTGGTGGGGAGAAGGGTTGCACAAATCGTTTTTTGGGAAGTGAACGCTGTCGAGGGTAGCTATCAGGATAAAGGAAAATACCAAACCAGTAGCGATCTGGAGCAAGTTAAAAGCTTGTGGGAGCCAAGTATGATGTTGCCCCAACTATATCTTGACAGAGAAGTTGGAGAGAGAGCTCGCCGAATAGGATCAGAGGGGATTCCTCCACGAATAACCTATACCGCTATTCCTACTGAAGGAACTTCAAAAGGAGCACCTATTGTTGCCTACGACTGGGATAGAGCACGCCAACGTTTCACCAACTGGGGGCTATTGCCAGTAGATGCTAGTAGAATAAAAGAAGATGTTAACAGGGTGGGCCTACCGGCGTTAATACTTGACTAAATTATCCTCAAGAACCTTGCTCGCCGGATGCCCGCCACTTACCACACGGCACTGCGGGGGCGGTTTCCGAACTTTTACTAATTAAACTTCCTTAGCTAAGAATTTTTTCAGCTCTGCTTTATTTATCTTATAAGCTCGAATAAAAGAATCATCAATGTGAGCAAAAATAATACCATTTCCATTTTTATCCAATATAAACTCGCTCGCAAATGTGATAGTTTCTGCATCTGGGTCAATAATTAGTGGATTCTTCGAAATCCACTCTACATCACCTTTTTCATAGTTATATATCATTAGCCCAACAGAAAATGTTCTATAGTGTATTTTATTATTTACAACTTTATTTCTTTCTCTACCATTTAAAATTCCTAACCTTCTATTTTTCCCCACATCAATATAATCTTTAGGGAACAGAGGTCCTGGAGACATATGGCCAGCGCACCAACTAAAACCATCTTTTTTTGGATGAAGTGCAATTTTTCCGAATTTCCAAGGTTGGTTCATTTTGCTAGCATATGTCAGTCGAATGACTGAGTAACTAACTTTTCTTATTTTGTCACTTGATTCAACTAGGTTTATGCGAATACCATCTTTGTTTTGAGGTGCGATTGATACTTCTTTTGCACCATAGTGTTTTTGTGCTACAGGAGAGAGAAGTGGAGGAGTCATTTTTAAAGATGTCAAAGAAGAACCTTCGGCATGTCCAAGATAGACCTTAGCTGACTTTTTCCTTTTATCAAGAAAGGCCATTGTGCAATAAAGATGAAAGACATTTTTTTTATCAATCCAAATATCAGGGTCTTCCAGGCCTAAAAAAGAATATTTATTTCCTTTTAAAAGCGAATTTACTATTTTATCTTGGCCTTGAATATTTAATTTGTTTGATGCAGTATATTTACTATCTTTTATTCTTTTAATTAAATAAAGACTACTTTTGTCGATAAAACCACTTTTTGAAACATCACCTTTTCTACTCTCTATTACCCTGACCACTCCTTCATTGTGGTTTAAGGGATTCAAAGATAGAGCCATTACGTGTTCAAATTTATTTCCAGCTTCTAAAACAGGGTTTTGAAACATAGAAACAATGCGATTTAATTTTATGAGTGTCAGATAGAAAGATTATATCAGAAGTAATTGAGGCTAGTTTCCCGGGCTGGAGAGAAATAAGATAGGCTGGTATAATATGCCTGTACGTTCCCCGGTAGCTCAATGGTAGAGCGCCCGGCTGTTAACCGGTAGGTTGCTGGTTCGAATCCAGCCCGGGGAGCAAGCAAAAAATTGGGGTCAAGTGACCCCTAATTTTTTTCTTCCTGAGGTTGGTGAGAACCAGCACTGCTGTTCGCACTTTCGCGAAGCGGATAAAGCGGAGCATAGCGAGCAGTCCAGCCCGGGAAGCCACACATTTTTAGCCTCAAATCATAATAACTCTAAAAGAACCTTTGGTATAATCGGTTTGTGAAACAAGCTATTTCTAAAAACCCCCTGTTCTTTGCGTTCTTTTTTCCTGCACTAGTTGACGGAATTATTACTTTGTTAGGACAGGATGCCTCTTATTGGACAAGTCGAGTGGTAAACGAGGCTAGTCCAGCTTATTACGCGCTTTTCATCTCTCCCTGGTTGTTTAGCGTGGGTTCAATATTTTGGTTTGTATTTTGGTATTGGGCATTTAAGAAGCTGAAAGAACCACTCAATTTATTTTTAATGTTTCTGTTTATTGCGGGTCATTCTTGGGGTAGCAGTTCTTGGATATGGAAGATTATGAAATCCAATGCCATATACACTCCAACTAAACAGGTTTCAGTCATGATGGCCTGGAGTTTTGTTGTCACTTATTTTTCGTTAATTGCTCTTTTTGCAACCTATTCGCTGAAGATTTATATGCAAAAACGAAAGTAACTATGAATGTCAGACATTGGATTGCAGATAATATCGGATATAGATTCTCTGGTTGCTTTTATGCTAAAGCTCATGACCACATCTTCAACCACATTGAAACCAAAATACCCAAAGAGTTTTTAGGGAAAAGGATATCTGACTTAGGATGTGGCGACGGTTCAAATACCCTAAGAATTAAGAGGGTTTTTAAGGCTAAAAGTATCGTTGGTTATGAACGAAATGTCTACAATGTTGAAAGAGCAAAAAAGAAAGGTTTAAAAGTTAAAAGGCTAGACCTCAACAGCAAGTTTCCAAAAGGAGAACTTGCCAGCTTCACATTTTCACTCCATCACCTTGAAGACAAAGAGAGAAGCTTAAAAAAAGTAAAGGATAATTTTAACTACATTTTTCTTTGTGAGCCATGCAACGACTTATATCACAGGCTATTGGATGCTGGTAGTCCTTTAAGCAAGGAGGGTTGGATTAAGCTTTTTGACTCTGTTTTGGGAAAGTATGAGCTTCATCAGTATAAAAACAACTTAATTGTTTTCTATAGGAAAAGCCGGTTGTTAAGATAATCTTTTTATCTCCTCCCACCTAATCTTCATTACCTCCAGTTCGAAAATCGTCCCATCCGCCGAGCAAGGAAAAATTGGGGCCCAAAGTGGCTCCTAATTTTTACTTCCTGTGGCTGGTGAGAGTCAGCATTCTGGTTCGGACTTTCGCGAAGCGAATGAAAGCGGAGCCTCCGAAGGAGTCAGGCAGTCCAGCCCGGGGAGCCATCCTTTTTTAGCCTCAGATTTTATTGACGTCCAGATAGATAAAGTGTTTGAGAGCTGATGAACAAAAATGCAAGTTTTCGCTGTATTCCAGTTATATATCTGATACTCTCTGTTTTGCTACCAATGTAAAACTTAAGTTGAGCTTTGTCCTTTACCACGAACGCGCCGAGCAACTGCCTTGCCAATCTCTACAGGAATCTCTGCTGTGCCGATAAGTGACACCGCTCCTGTTGCAATTGCCCCCACTAGCATCACGTCTGGGGACTTAAGCATTTGCCTGTTTAGGCTCTGGCCAGGGTATCTTTTCTCTAAAATCTCCTCAGCTGTGCCTGTAAGCTTATCAATAAGAGTGTAAGTAATAGGAAATTCGCTATGAGGCTCTCTTTCTCTTGCTGACATTGGTCCCATTCTGCCAAAACCTGTCGCAAAAATCAAGATACTGTAGTTTTCGCAGTCGGGTTAAAGCTAGAATGACAGTTTTGACAGTTGGTTTGAGGCAAGAAAATGCTCGGATATTTTATTATAATAAGTTCTAAAATTGTCCCATTTGCCGAGCTTCATCTAGAAAAGCCTGATATGTAGGGCTTTTTTTATTTGGTAGAATAGGAGTGTATGAGCGAAGATTCAATTGAGCTTATTAAATTTGGACCCAAAGGTCCTAAGTCAAGCAAATTAGATTTAGTTGAGAGCTCAGACTTGCCTGTTGGTGGACTTGAGGGCCAAAAATCAAAAACAGCCTTAAAAAACCCTTATTATAAGGCCGAAAAAACAGGCGTTTCACCAACCTTGGATTTTGTATCAAAAGAATATGCCCTTAATGATAAAGACAGGGTCTTGGAAGTTATCAAAACATACGGATTTTTAAGAAGTAGAGGTTACCCTGTTCCACAAACAACAAGATATTATGAAAAAAATGGAAAAATCTATCTTCTTATGACCGATATGACCGAGGGAGGAAAATATAAACTTTGGGGGTATAGTGATGAGTTAACACCAGAGCAGGAAGATGCACTCAAAGACATGTCTTTGAGTGAGGAAGATATGTCGGCTGCCGAAAAAATTGCCAATGAACTGGCAGCCAAGGCGACCAAAGATAGAATATATCTTCTCAATTTTTATTATCACATTAGAAAGGATGTAGATACGGGCGCAATAGACGTGGTGCTTCTTGATGTTGGCAGTGAGCATGAGGTTAAGGCTAGTGAGAGGCGTGAAGATAGAAACGTAGAATCTGTTAATTCTGATGGTGCACAGAAATTTATTGGAGTGATAAGGGAACTGATGGTTTCCGAACCATAGTTCTAACATCATCCATCAGGTGGAGCCAGTAAAATTGAATTACTTTCCTCTTGAAGTTTCAGGCTTGCGTAGAATAATTTAATATCATCCAGGCTAAAATCAAACTCTATCTCTTGGTTGCAGAACATGTTCTTTAGGGGGAGCTGGCAATGCACCTTTTGGTATGTTAATTAGATAAATACTGTCCTGCTTGCATTCTGATAAAATTAGCAAATGGCGGTAGACTTAGCAGTCATTTTTTGGTTCTACAAAAAGCCAAAGGTTTGCCTGAATAGACTGAGACTTATTAAAAAATATAATCCTTCAGTCAAGATATTCGGGATTTATGGTGGCAAAAAACACCAAAAGGACAAATACAAGAAATATTTAGTTAATTACTTGGATGATTTCTATTTTTCTCCTTTCACCAATAGTAAGTGGAAGTGGCGCCATGGAGACCTAATGATTTTGGATTGGTATCAGAATAGGGGAAAGGGTTTAAGTTGGGACAGTGTGGCTATTATCCAATGGGATACTTTGGTTTTTGACTCGTTAAGTAATCAATTCCCCCAACTTAAAAGAGATCAGATGTTTATATCTGGATTAAAAGAGCTTGACAAAGAAACTGAAAAACATTGGTGGTGGACAGGAAGAAACAAAAAGGAAAGGAAGATATATCTTTCTTTCCTTCAATATATAAAGGAAAAGTACGATTATTTTGGTCCCGTATTGTGCTGCCAATTCATTTTTCAAATTTTCCCAAGATCATTTTTTGAGAAATACCTTAGTGTTACCAACAAGGAGCTTGGTTTTTTGGAATATAAAATTCCAATTTATGCCAACATTCTTAACACCCCTTTCTATAAGAAAGATCTAGGGGTATTTTGGAGGAAAAACCGGAAAAATCTACCACTTAACGCCTCGCCAAAAGAAATAAAAAAGAGCTTTATTGAAAAAGAGCTTAAGAAGGTAAGCGGTTGGAAAATATTTCATCCCTACTACAAAATTTGGCCTGGGGGATAGATCGTGGAGCAAGGTGAGCAGTCCAGCCCGGGGAGCTGGTGGTATAATCTAAAATATGGTGGAGAAATTGACAAAGCAGGCTAGTGCCGAAGAATACTGGAGATCGGGTGGTAAATTGGATAGAGATAGCTTTGAGAAAGCAAGAACTACTCTGTCAGAACTGACCAGCGGAAAAAAACTTGGAGTGAGGAATAGTTCTTTGGTACAGGCGGAAAGTATGGCGAACTTCAGTCAAGTGCCAATTACATCGGAACAAAAAAATTGTATGCGGTTTTAAGAGAAATGACTAAGGAGACTGAAGGAAGATCTGATTCTCCGCCGGCATTGCCCGATCAACGTCTTTTGGCTGAGATATTTCTGTTGACAGGCGAGGTGACGAAACATGCCCCTTTTATGAGTGCATACCCGAACATTTTCAAAATGACAGAATAGTTGAGCTTCAGACATGGAAAGGTTTTATTTCAAATGCCTCAAAGACCGATTTGATATTTTGAAGGGTGAAGTTAAAATCTAGCTTGTGGTTGCAGAACAAGTCCTTTAGGGGGAGCTAGGGTTTTGTTCTTACCTTGACAGCATATTACTACAGAGGTATGATTCTTCCACTGCCTGTAAAGGCGGTTTTTTATGCCATCAAAAGCAGAACTACATTCAACCTTTTCTAATTTTCCCTCAGAAGATTATATAGATAATACCTGTAAACGAGGTCAGCATGCAGAAGCGTGTAGATATTTAGTCTTTGATGAAGGTTTCAGTTGTGGAAAAGCCAGTTTTTCAAGAGGGATGATTGATAAAAGATTTAAGGAAGGTGACATGGGTGCAAAGGGTGATAACTGTGATGGAATTTTGGGTTTTGTTAATGAAAATCAATCACTTTTGGTCGGAAATAAGACAATATATAAAGAGCAAGCACCTACTATAACAGAAGAGGCAACATTTGAAAGATTAGAGATTGAAAACGGAAGGATTCTCTTAACAACTTCTAAAGAGAATTTTCTTAATCTAAGTGAAGAGGATGTTCAGATAGATATTAATCCAAAAGGGCTAGCTTTTTCTGCTAGAGGTTTGGGTGCTTTTGTCGGAACATTACAAATTCTTTTTGAGGAACCTCAGAGATAATAAATAAAAGTTCTAAAATAGTCCCAACAAGCCAAAATCTGTTTTAACTTCAGAAAGGGTAAAGTCAAACTCTATCTCTTGGTTGCGGAACAAGTCCTTTAGGGGGAGCTTAGTCCTATAGTTGAATACTTCCTCTACGTACTGCTATAATTCTTTACATTATGACTGAGGCAGACAGGGAGAGATTTAATATTTCGGAAGAGGCAGCGTTTCTAAACAGCGAGTTCCGAAAAGGCACACACGCTTCATACTTTGTTGATAGAATTAGAAAGTTTCCCCGACCGATAGTGGTCGATTTTAATAACGTTCTTGCCAATAACAAAACCCCGCTACAAGTCAATCCTGATGCTCGAAAGTTCCTGCGTTCTCTTAGAAAGCTAGGCAATATCTTCATCATTACAACAGCCCGTAGATGGGATGCTATACACGAGTTTCTGGAAAAGAATAAATTGTGGAAACCAGATACGGTTCTTATGACGGCAGGAACTTGGTCTTTTATAACCCAGCACGAGGAAGATTCACCTGCAACAAAGACTTTAAGAGAGGAATATCTTGAGGGTGTAAAAGATTTAGGGTGGAATATTACTGTGGAAGAACTAGTCGACCCGCCAGCCGCTAAAAGGGTTGCCCCCATCTTTAACAAACCCTGGGAAGTCCCTATCATTGACGATATGACTATGGCTACAACTAACAATCCTGGAATGTTGGGAATTAATGTAAAAGCTTGGGAGCCCAACCCAGATGAGGGGTTACAAAGAAGCAACGAGAATAAACATTCTCTTGAGGAAGCAGTTAAAATTGTGCGGTGCCACTTTTCAGAAATCTTTTAATAGCGTTACTGAGGACTTCATCAGAGTGATAGAAGCTCTCCTGTCTGTTTCACTAAAACTTCAGGATATCGTACTTGTTCTAACCACCTAAAAGTTCGAAAATCGTCCCATCCGCCGAGCAAGGTAGCCTCAAGTGATATACTTCAATTATGAAATTAAAAGTATACCTTGCAGGACAGACAAATGAGTATGAAAATGATTGGAAAGAAGAGTTTAAGAAGTTAAAAGGTTTTGAGTTTTATGACTGGGAATTTCAATCTGACCAGACTTCGCCTGACACCTTTTTCCCGGATGACCTAAGGGCGGTAAAGAACGCGGACATACTGGTGGCAAATCCAGGAATAGCACCTTCAGAAGCTACTTGGATAGAGATAGGGTATTTTTTGGCTCTAAACACTAGAGAACCAGGCGACACTTGCAAAAGATTGATAATTATCTGGAAGGATGAAAGAGAACCTAAATGGTCAATTGAGTTTGTCAAAAAGGCGGGTATGGTTGTCAGTACAGTCAAGGAGGCAGTCATCGAACTTAAAAGACTAAACAGATAAATAAGTTCGAAAATCGTCCCATCCTGCGAGCAAGAGTATTTGGTAAAAGCGGCCCGGAAACCCGAGGACGTCATAGAACTTGTGCTAAGATGATTTAAGGTGGAAAAAGCTTCTATCCACGAAAAAGCAGGACTTTTACGCGATACCATATTTTCTGCTAATGACGGAATTATTACTACTTTCGCCATCATTGCCGGCTCAACCGGAGCCTCTTTATCTTCCAACATCGTCGTAATTTTAGGATTGGTAAATCTTTTAGCGGATGGAACCTCGATGGCCTCGGGAAATTACTTAGGAGTAAAAAGTGAAATTGAATACGAGAACGCTGCAGGAGGACATGACCATAGAGAGAGGTCGCCCTTAAGACACGGGATAGTAACTTTTACCACCTTTACTATCATAGGAATATTGCCTCTTCTTCCTTATATTCTTGATATTAATCCCAAATTTCAATTATCAACTATCATTGTGGGTCTTTCCCTTTTTGTAATTGGAGCGTCAAGAAGTAAAATTACCCGGAAAAGCTGGCTCAAAAGCGGCCTGGAGATGTTTTTGGTCGGAGGATTGGCAGCGATGGTTGCCTACGCGGTAGGCTTTTTGGTGGATAGTTATCTTTTATGACGGGGGGTGATTAAGAAATGAAAACGAAAGACAAAAGGCTTTCATCACAAATAATGATGGGGGGGGCGGTGATATCCATTCTTTTGGCGGGGATAGGTTACTTGGGAACCGATATCTGGCTTGCTTCAACCCAGTGGCTTTTAGTTGCCGCAGTGCTAGCCTTATTTGGTGTTTATACCAGGCTTGAGTCATAATAAAATACGGTAAATATGCGGAGAATATGCGGAGAATATTTGTAAATTGTAGTTGGTAGTATGTAGATTGGGTTTTTAAAAACAAATTAACGAAGCAACTATACAACTAATCTACTTTAATAATTGACCTTTAGTAATTAATCTGTTATTCTTTCCGCACTGAATAACGCACGTTATTCTTGAAACTATCTATGGAAAGGCGCGATATAGTAATTGGCATAATTATCTTGGCTGCACTGGCCGGATTTATTTATTTCAGGTCGCAAAGGGAAGTCCCGGAGGAACTTCAAGTACCCCAAACGCTTTCGGTAGAGGACCAGCTGGAGTCTGCTTTTGACTTTGATATTCCTGATGATGTTGAAAAAGCGGAGCTGAAAGACGTATCCGGGGGAAACGCTACCGGAATTGCGACCAGGAAGTTTGATGCCGGCAGATTCTCCCACGCTGTTTTGGCCGACCTTCCTGACCCCGAACCAGGTACTTTTTACGAGGGCTGGTTGGTTATGGATGACAGTCTGATTTCAACCGGGAGATTAAGAATAGCTAAGGGCGGATATCTTTTGGAATTTCAATCAAGCACCGACTATTCTTCTTATGATAATGCAGTTGTCACCCTGGAAAGGGTTGCCGACAGCGTCCCCGAAGAGCACATTCTCGAAGGCTCTTTTTAGTCGCGCCAACTTCATAGGCTGTGGTATCTTTAAATATGAAGGTTGCTAAAACTTTTTTAGTATTTTTTTTATCTTTCATATTTTTAATCTCAACATCTTCAGCATACGCTTCATTGGTAACAATTAACGAGGAGGGAAGAGTAGTTATTAATGTGCTATCGGCAGAAGAGTCTCTTGAACTTGAAATTCCAAGAGGCGAATATTTGGAGGTGAAGAATATTGTTTCAGTTACCCCGGACCCGGAGGCAATAATTACCCTTTCCAAAGACGGTGGAAAGGTAAAATTAAACGTTTCCACCGCGTCAGGAGATAAGAGCTTAGATGTAACCAGCTATAAGGACGAGATTGTTGAGGTGGAGGAAAGACCGCAGGCGGAAAAGCTGGTAATCGGAGTACGCGATGGTAAGTTTACAATCGCGCAAAGAGATGTTGTTGCAATAACGGATTATGATATTAATATCGACCCTCAAGGCGCTCGTTTAGCGCTTGAAACTCCGTCCGGTTTAGCCTATTTATCAATTCTTCCCCGCCAAGCAGTAAATTCGGTGCTTAGGTCTAAGATTATTAATAGAATAGGAGGAGATGGGGCGCTTAGTATTATCGAAACGAATCGCGAGTTGTCTTATGAGGTAGCGGGAGACAAAGTAATCAATGTCTTTAATTTAATCGAATATCCGGTTCCGGTTAAAGTAAATGTTTCGGCTTCAACCGGAGAAATTCTTTCGGTTGACCAACCCACTTGGTTACGGGTAATTAGATTTTTACTTGATTAATAATGTTGAATCCATTAGCTGCAATTTTAATACTAGCATTTATAGGGAGCATTGCCGGCCTTATTGGCGGAGTAGTGCTTCTTGTAAAAAAGAATTGGGCACAAACTCTTTGTCATTATGCTGTTCCTTTCGCGGCAGGAGTTCTTCTTTCAGTTTCTCTTCTCCACCTTCTCCCCGAAGCGGTTCATCAAGTCGGTGAAAAGGGATATCTGTATGTTTTATTAGCGCTTCTCTTATCGTTCTTTTTTGAGGAGTATTTTGCCCACCTTCATCACCATGACCACCACAAAAGAACTGAACTAAAGGCCTCCGTGCCTTTGGTGATATTTGGTGATACAATTCATAATTTTATTGACGGTGTTGCTATTGCTGCAGCTTATTTGACTGATCCCTATTTTGGTTTGGTTGTAACTCTGGCTACTTTCTTGCATGAAACCCCACATGAGATTGCAGATTTTGGAATACTAATGGCAGCTGGGTGGAGTAGAGGGAAAGCATTTGCTGCAAATTTTCTGTCCGCTCTTGCCACCTTTCCTGGAGCATTATTTGTTTTCTTTTTACTCAAAGACGCGCATGAGAAGGTGGGTATTTTGCTTGCAATTTCTGCAGGGGTGTTTTTATATTTGGGCGCAACCGATTTCTTGCCCGAGGTTGGCGAACCAGAAAAAGGTGTATCCACCTGGAAGAAAAACGCCCTTCTTGTTATGGGTGTATTAATAATGTATATCCTCTTTTTAGTTTCTCCCGAGCACGGCTAAACCGGGGAGACTGGCAAGCACGCTTTTGTCAGATGAGGCCAAACGATGTGCAGACAAAATCCTAAACCCCAAAATAAAATATGTTTAGGTTAATCTAATAAGCTATGCTTGATCTTAATTTCCCAGTTGCATTTGGAGCCGGACTGGTATCTTTTTTTGCTCCGTGTGTTGCCCCCCTTCTTCCGGCGTATGTTGGTTATGTAATCGGTGTATCTACCAAAGAACTGAAAGAAAAAGGCTACGCTCCGTTTAGAAAAAAAATGATTGTGTCAAGCCTTCTTTATATTTTGGGATTTTCATTGGTTTTTGTTTTACTGGGAACTGCTGCAGCAAGTGTCGGAATAGCACTCAGGCGCTACGACTTTATTATTCAAAGAGTAGGGGGATTAATTATCCTTATTTTGGGTTTGGAGTTTGCCGGAATTCTAAAAATACCCTTTTTAGCACAAACGAAGCAGTTTACCGTGCCCGACTGGATCAAGAAGCTCGGCGAAGCAAGAGCCTTTCTTATCGGCATTATTTTTGCCAGCGTTTGGACTCCTTGCGTGGGAGCAGTTTTGGGTTCAATTCTGGCACTCGCTGCGGTAACGGGGACTGCCGTTCGCGGAGCCTCGCTTTTGCTTGTATACTCACTAGGAATTTCGGTTCCCTTTATGATAGTTTCATTAACCTTAGCGTCAGCTCCGAAATACCTTTCTTTCATTAATAGGCACATCGGAACCATTGCCCGCGTTGCCGGATTAATACTGGCGGTACTAGGATTGCTTTTATTGACGAATACTTATAGATTTTTAAATTCCTGGTTGTTTGATTTTGCTTTTAAGTTGGGATATGAAATTAAGTAGAGAATATAAGAACAGCGTCATACTTGTAATTGCAGCGTTGGAAATTGGTGCTCATTTGACATTGGTACTTATTGGTAGTTATTCTGAGCAAAGCCTGAAAGGCGGTGAATAAAGGATGAAAGTTATTGTTTACTCAACTACCACTTGTCCATACTGCAAGATGCTTAAAAGCTATTTAGACGAAAAGAGTATTGCCTATACTGAAAAACTGGTCGATCAAGATGACTTAGCACGAGCAGAAATGACCAAGGCTTCAGGCGGTTTTCTTGGCGTACCTTATTCGATTATTACCAAAGATGATGGTTCGAAAGAGAATATTATCGGCTTTGACAAGGGGAAATTGAATGAAATTCTTGGAATTTCGTAAAGTATCAAGAGTATCAGGTGTACCATGAGTATCAAGGGTGCAGATAAGGCTAATAAAAGCTATCGCAAATTAATCCTTTGGCAAAAACTAAAAGAACTCCTAATTATCACATACAATTTAACTGACAAGCTTCCTAAATCAGAAGAGTTCGGTCTTAAATCTCAAATGCGCACAAGCAGAGATTTGTTTAATCTTAGAATATTGGACGGATAAGGAATATGCAAAATTTGAAGAGAAACGATCGATAGCAGCGTATTTCCTATTTCGCTACAAATCTAAAATAAATTAGAATTAAGTTCTTGATACTTTTGATACCTTTGGTACTCGTGATACTCTTATCTTAATGATTTTTGTTAACTTCAAAACCTACAAGGAGTCCTCAGGTAAAAATGCTATTGATTTGGCCAAAACGATAAACGATGTTTCAGGCAATACCGGAGTGGAGATTGTATCATGTCCTCAAGCGGTCGATTTAAGGGAGGTAGTCAAGGCAGCAAGTCATCCGGTTTGGGTTCAGCACGTTGATGTAGCTGAGAGGGGGCGGGCGACCGGATGGTTCCCCCCGGAAATTGCTAAGGAGGCAGGCGCTAAGGGAGTTTTGATTAATCACTCCGAGCATAAGTTGTCTGTTGGACAATTGGGTGAAACAATGACTCGGTGCAGAGACGTTGGGCTTGAGACTTTAGTTTTAGCAGACACCGTAGAGGAAGCCAAAGCAGCCGCAAAATTTCAACCCGACTGGATTGGCTATGAACCGCCGGAACTAATTGCTTCAAAAACTACTTCGGTTGCCCGTTCAAAGCCTGAGGTTCTCGAGTGCGTAGTAAAAGCGATACCGGAGGTACCGATACTGGTAGGAGCAGGCATCAAGGATAAAAATGATGTTTTGGTAAGCATAAAGCGCGGTGCTAAGGGAATAGTGCTTTCGTCGGCGGTAATTAAAGCAGAAAACCCTCAAAAAGTATTAGAAGATTTAGCAGAAGGTTTTAAATAGATGAAAGTTTACTTTGGAGCAGACCATCGAGGATACAAACTAAAGGAAGAGATAAAAAATTGGCTGAAAGAGCTTAAGTACGAGGCAAAAGATATGGGGGCATACGAATTTAACGAAAAAGACGATTACACTCTTTATGCCGAAAAGGTTGGTTCAATTGTTGGGAAAGAGAAGGGAAGCCGGGGAATTTTACTGTGCGGCTCCGGCGTTGGGGTTGATATTGTAGCCAATAAATTTGATGGCGTCCGGGCATCCATTGGGAAATCTAAAGAACAAATAAAAGCCGGTCGAAATGATGACGATATGAATATTTTAGTGATTGCCGCTGACTATACCAGCAAAGAGGAAACCAAGGGGATGCTCAAGGTTTTTTTGGAGACTAAGTTTTCCCAAAAAGAGAAGTTTAAAAAAAGACTCGAAGACATTAAAAGAATAGAGGCGAATAATTAACTTCTGAAAAAAATGGAACTTCCAAGCTTAGAAGCTTTAGACGTAGACGGAAAACGCGCTTTAGTGCGGGTAGATTTGGATTACAGCGATATTTCAGCTGGCAATAAAAGACAAGAGGCGCTTTTTAAGACCGTAGAGTACTTAAAAGAGAAAGTATCCAGGCTAGTACTTATTGGCCATCGGGGACGTCCGGGCGGAAAAGAGGTTGGGAGCTTGAGTCTAAAGCCGGCCAGCAAGAATTTTGAGGAGTTTTTGAAGAAAAAATGGGGTAGTGAGGCGGTTAAGAAACTTAACATGTTTATTATGGAAAACTTGCGTTTTAACCCCGGAGAAGAGACCAACGATGAATATTTTGCCGAACACTTGGCCGAAGAAGGTGATGTTTATATTAATGAAGCTTTTGCTTCAAGCCATAGAGAACATGCTTCAATTGTGACTTTACCAAAATTACTGCCTCACGCTGCAGGTTTTCATTTTAAGGAAGAAGTCGAAAACCTAACTCAGGTTTTGGAAAATCCGAAAAGACCTCTCACGGTGGTTATTGGTGGAGCAAAAAAGGACAAGCTTAAATACATTGATGATTTTAAAAAGTTTTCGGACAAAGTATTAATTGCCGGAAAACTTCCGGATTATATACGAAATACCAAATACGAGATACAAGATACTAAGTTGATTGTTGCGAAATTGCTTCCTGATAAGGAGGATATAACGATACATTCAATTGAAAAATTTGAGAAAGTAATTTCCGAATCAAAGACAATTGTGGTTTCGGGACCAATGGGCAAATTTGAGGAAAAGGGTTATCGTCAGGGAACAGAGAGGGTGATGAAGGCAATCGCAAAAGCTTCTGCTTTTAAGGTCGCCGGAGGAGGAGATACAGAGCGAGCCATATCGGTTTTGGGGCTTCAGGATAAGTTTGATTGGATATCGGTTGGCGGCGGTGCCATGCTTGAATTTTTGGCAAAGCGTACTTTACCAGGTATTGAGGCATTGATACACTGAAGGATATGATTAAAGTTGGCATAAATGGTTTTGGCAGGATTGGGAGGTTGTCTTTCAGAGTGGGACTTCTTAAGCACACCAATCAGGTGGATTTTGTTGCTATAAATACTTCAGGCAGTATGGAAGTTTCCGGCTGGGCACACCTTACGAACTACGATACTATGTATCGCAAGTTCGAGTTGAAAGTTGAAAGTGAAAAGCTGAAAGAGGCAAAAACTGCCACAGACGAGGATCCGCTTATTGGTTACTTTAAGGTAAGCGGCAAGACAATTCCTGTTCTAGCCCAAAGAGATCCGGCTAAAATTCCCTGGGGCAAATATGAAGTTGATGTGGTTATTGAAGCAACGGGCAGATTTACCACTGAAGAAGATGCCAAAAAACATGCTCTGGGAGGCGCAAAAAGAGTGGTCATCTCGGCCCCTTCAAGAGGCGGAAATGTTGGTACTTATGTTTTGGGCGTCAATGAAGTCAAGGGTGACGCAGAGGTGATATCCAATGCAAGCTGTACGACAAACTGTGCTGCTCCGGTTGCAGCTGTCATTCACTCTGAATTTGGGATAGAAAAGGCTCTTATGACCACGATTCACGGATATACCGATGACCAAAGACTTCAAGACAACTCTCATAAGGACTTAAGGCGAGCCCGTTCCGCGGCACTTAATATTGTTCCGACAACAACCGGTGCGGCCAAAGCAACAACAGAAACAATTCCGGAACTGAAAGGACTTTTTGATGGAACAGCTTTGAGAGTGCCGGTAGCAACGGGTTCAATTACCGATTTTACTTTTGTAGTTAAAAGGAAAGTGACGGTTGACCAAATAAATGAGGCTTTTGTAAAAGCAACCAAAAACGCCTTGTATAGAGGTATCCTTGCTGTAACCCGTGAACCTTTGGTGTCTTCAGATATTGTCGGAAGAGATGAATCCGCGATTGTCGATCTTTCGCTAACTCAGGTTGTCGGAGGCAACTTAGTGAAGATTTTTGCCTGGTATGATAACGAGTGGGGCTATGCCAATAGGTTAGTAGAGCAAGTTATCAGAGTAGGGAAAGCTCTTGATTCTAAAAAAGCCCCAACTGACCCGGTCACGTTATCTTTTGAACGGTAGCAAGGAAGAAATGAGTAGATTGAAGCCCAAAGGCAGAAACGATAATCATCTTTTTGATTACTCAAAAATCACCGGCAAAATATACATTGGGAGTGATTTGTGCAAAGGTTCTGACTGCTCTGTTCATAGCCCTGAGTTTAAAAAACTAGGAGTATGTGTTGAAATTAATCTTTCTGCCGAGAAAAAGGAAATGCCTCCTGACGAGATCAATAGTTATACATGGATGCCGGTTGTTGACGGATATCCTCCAAGTTTCGACCAACTTAATATCGGAACTTCAGTAATCAACCAGGCGATGGAAAACGGAGAGACTGTTTATGTTCATTGTAAAAATGGGCATGGACGAAGCCCTACTATGGTAGCCGCTTATCTAATTAGATATCGGGGAATGGGTGTTGATGAGGCGATTAATTTTATTGTCAAAAAGCGCCCCGAGATTCATATCGAAAAAAGCCAAAAGTCCGCACTCGAAAAGTTTTCCGAAAAATGTTCGAAATAATTCCTTCTATTCTCACAAACAACCCCCAGGAGCTTAGAGAATTAATGGGGAAAGCAGAAGGTTTGGTTGAGCGTGTCCAGATAGATATTATTGACGGAGTGTTTGCCGACAATCGAACAATAGACCCCTTAGCCTTGAGAGAGGTTGAATCAAGTTTGAAACTAGACTTTCATTTAATGGTAAAAGAGCCTATTGACTGGGTAGAAAAATGTGCCAGTGCCGGGGCAGATAAGCAAAGCTTGCGACCTGGCGATCTAAGGATTATTGGCCATATTGAACAGATGGAGAGCCAGGTGGAATTTGTGGGGAAGGTACAAGAGGTAGGTGCCGCAATCGGCCTTGCGATAGATTTAGAAACAAAAGTTACCGAACTTGATGAAACGATTTTAGATAATTTGGACGTAATTTTAGTGATGTCTGTGGCGGCCGGATTTGGAGGTCAAAAGTTTGAACCCAAAACGCTGGGGAAAATAAGGGAGCTTAATGAGGTCAAGGCGAGGGATGAGGCTCCTTATAGGATTTGCATCGACGGCGGTGTTACAATTGACAACATAGGAAAGGTCGTTAAAAATGGAGTCGAAGAGGTGGCGATAGGGAGAAGATTATTTGAGGGAGACATACAAAAAAACATTGAAAAGTTCAAAAAAAGTGCCCATGACTAAGAAAATCAAGCAAATTTCTTATTTCGGTTTTGCGTCTACCTCCCCTAATGATTTTTTGTATAAAGAGGCGTTTGAGTGTGCCAAATACCTTGCCGGCAAAGGTTTTGTAGCTATTCATGGAGGCGGTCCGGGAACAATGAAGGCAGTTTCTGAGGGAGCAAAAGCAGCCGGAGGTATTTCAATCGGTGTCACCTTCTACCCTAAAGATATAGGTACGTTTGAAGGGAGAGACCCCGAAAATCTGATTGACCAGGAAATTGTGACAAAAAATTACCTTGAACGTACTCTAAAACTAATTGAGTTGGGGGATGTTTATGTAATCTTTAGGGGAGGGACCGGAACAGTTTCGGAGTTTGGTATGGCTTGGGGATTGGCAAAGCTTTATATTGGCCACCATAAACCGCTTATTTTGTATGGAGAATTTTGGAATGAGATTATTAAGGTATTCAGAGACCACATGAGGATAAGACCGGATGCACTTAAGGTATATAGGGTTGTCAATAGCCCCGAAGAGGCATATAAAGCAATTCAGCTTTTTGAAGAATTATTAAAAGGGCAAGAACACGCACACGAAGAAGAAAGGGCATTTCAGCTGTGACTATTGAAGAACTAGAGAAAAAGGCTAATGACATCAGGAAGGATATTATCAAGATGCTTCTTGAGGCTGGCAGCGGCCATTCAGCCGGGCCCCTTGGTATGGCCGATATTTTTACTGCTCTTTACTTTGAAATCATGAACAACGACCCTAAAAAGACTGAGTGGGAGGAGCGTGACAGGCTGTTTTTATCTTGCGGTCATATTGTCCCGGTACGCTACGTGACCATGGCACATGCCGGTTACTTTCCAAAAACAAAATTAGCAACCCTCAGAAAACTCGGCTCACCCCTTCAAGGACACCCTGAACGGGTTCGAATGCCTGGTCTTGAGACAACCTCGGGACCTTTAGGCGAAGGCTTGGCGCAAGCGGCAGGCTATGCCTATGCGGCAAGAATGGACAATAAGCGCTTCAGGGTTTTTTGTGTAACTAGCGACGGCGAACATGATGCCGGAAATCACTGGGAGGCGGTTCTTTTTGCCGGCAAAAACAAACTCTCCAACCTAACAGTTTTCGTTGATAGAAATAATATTCAAATTGACGGGCACACCGAGGACGTGATGCCTCTTGAACCCTTGGAAGATAAATACAAGGCTTTTAATTGGCACACTCTTCATATAGACGGACATAATATAGAAGAAATTATTGACTCGGTAAATCACGCCAGGGCTGTTTATGAAAAGCCAACGGTAATTATTGCTCACACAACTCCGGGTAAAGGAGTTTCATTTATGGAAAACCTGCCCGAATGGCACGGAAAACCTCCCAACTCAGAGGAGGCTAGAAAAGCCTTACATGAATTAAGAACTTTGAGAGGAAAGATAACAAGTGAACATGAATAGTTCACTTGTTGCGAGCTAGGAACTCTAAACAGGCGAGCATGAATAAAATTGACCTAATTCCTAGTTGACTTAATTGATCTAAGTATTTTTGGGAATTTGGAAGTTGGGATTTGATTAGAAATTAGAATAATTAGAGCAATTAGAAATTTTCGAGTTATGGAAGATAAAAGGTATCAGTTTGAGAAGGTGGTGGCAATTAAAGTAATTGTCGAAAATCCTAAGGGGAAGATTCTGTTAATTCAGGAGCCGGAAACTAATGAATGGATGCCGGGACATTGGGGATTACCCGGCGGAAAACCGCTGGAGAAAGAATCTTTATATAACGCCTTTAAGAGAAAAATAAAGGGAGAACTGGGAGAAGATTTAGAGCCCAAGGGTATATATAGAATTGAGGAGTTATTAATTGACGGTCGGACAGCTTTAATGTTTCATGTTGTCACACAAGTTAAAAAAGATTTTAAACCGGGAGACGAAATTGCTTCGTATAAATGGGCAGGAATTGAGGAGGTTAAGGCCATGGACACATCGGAGTTTACAGAGTTTTTCAATAAGGAATTGCTATTGGATTACTTGGCAGGGAATCGGGAGGTGGCTGATTTTGATTTAATTGAAACTCAGCAGTATTACGATATGCACGAAAACCCTAATTACCAAAAATGGTGGGAGTCGGGAAAGAAAAATGATAAATCCAAAGGCTAAACTATCCAGTAAATTATTTGAGAAAGATATCGAGGAGATACCGACCAGAAATGGGTATGGCGAGGGGCTGGTATTGGCGGGGGAGAAGGATGACAAGGTAGTCGTTTTGTGTGCTGATTTAACCGATTCAACCAGGTCAAGCTACTTTAAAGAGAAGTTTCCCGATAGATTTATTGAGATTGGAGTAGCCGAGCAGCTTTTGGCTACCGTTGCCTCCGGGATGGCTAATTACGGAAAAATTCCTTTTATCTCCAGTTACGCTACCTTTTCTCCGGGGAGAAACTGGGAACAGATAAGAACGTCCGTTGCCCTAAACGACGTGCCGGTAAAGATTGGCGGTGCCCATGCCGGGATTTCAGTGGGCCCTGATGGTGCGACTCACCAGGCGCTCGAGGATATTGCACTAATGCGGGCAATGCCCAACATGATTGTTATTGCCCCCGGTGATTCTATTGAAACCAAAAAAGCGGTAGTTGAAATGGCCAAGAATGGAAAGCCTACCTATATCCGTTTTGCCCGGGAGAAAACACCCGTTTTTACTACCGAAGAGTCTTCTTTTAAGATCGGTCGAGCTGAAATACTTTGGAGTCCTTCGAAGAGCTCAGGACGACTCGGCAACCCAGAAGTTGCCATCGTCGCCTGCGGACCCCTGGTCTATGAAGCACTCTTGGCCGCCAAGAAGCTTTCAACTGGTAAAAACAAGATTCAGTCGGTGGTGATAAATTGCCATACCGTCAAGCCTCTTGATGAAAAAACAATAGTTGCGCAAGTTAAACTTGCCGGCGCCGTAGTCACCGTTGAAGAGCATCAAGTGATGGGAGGATTAGGAGGGGCAGTAGCCGAATTATTATCTATAAAGTATCCGGTTCCGATGGAATTTGTGGGCATGCCTGACTCTTTTGGAGAATCGGGACAACCTGACCAGCTCCTTAGAAAATACAAGATGAAAAGCATTGATATCATCAAAGCCGCAAGAAAAGTAGTCAGAAGAAAAACTACTTAGTTATTGTAATCGGCTGGCCTTCTTCGCCGATTGCTTCCAAGATAAAGCCTTTATCAAAATCAAAATAAAACGAGTAGCCGGTATTTCCTTGTGAACCTCCTGAGATGTCTATCGGCAACAGAGGTAAGTAGTCGGGAACTAAAATTGAGGCTAAGTCAAAGCATTTATCATCGGTTCCGATACATTTTTTGGTAGTCGGAAACTCACCCGGTCCGAATTCGGCCATATAAATATTGACCGCCGTTCCAATACTTGATAAATCACCCATGCGCTTGGTGTCATTGGCTTTGCCGAGCGCGCCAGCATAGTCGGGAAGGAAACCAGACCGTGCACCATCTTGGGATGAATTGGTTACAATACCTGAGAATAGTTCAAAACCTCTACCTTTTGCAATGAAGTAACCTGCCGTTAACGCATTGGTAACTATTAAAAGAAGAATTGTTAATAGAACCCACTTTTTCTTGGAGGGCGCGGTTATTTGGTAATCAAGTGCCTCATTGGCATAATCCGATTTTTCTGGGTATTTCCAAGGAGGAACCGGGGGAGGTTTGGGATCAGGAGTTTGTTTCTTTGATTCAGCCACCTTTTCATTTTCCAATATCACCCGCGCTTTTTCAAGGAAAGCTAAAAAGATTAAGAAAGATAAGACAAAGATTGCTGGAAACAATAACTTTTGGTATTGAGCAAATTTCATACTTGCTCGCCCAAGGAGTATTTTGTACTTCTTTGTTCGCGCAAAGAAGTACAAAGAAAGCGCGCCCAGCGAACGGTCTCCACTCCTCACTTCGTTCATCCTTTGCAAAAGAACTCCGTCGCGTCAAGCGCTCGTCGGACAGCTTTTGCTTTTCAATTGTACTCACTCAGCTCGTCGTGGCAGCTGTGTTCGAATGGGGCTTAAAATATTATTCCAGAAACTGGCCCCACGTCGCTACCTTCTTCGCTGAAGCTTCGAAGGTCAAGAAATCTATGAGGGGTCAATCAATGAATTGAAAGGTGGAGAGGACTTGGTTGAAAAGTTTTTCTTCTTCACCGCCTTCAATGATGGGTTCAAAGAAATTGAAATGAACGAGATAAAAGAAGTCTTTTGAATCATTCCAAAATTGATGCGGACAGGTTTCGGGGTTTTCTTTCAATCCATCAAACTGCACTGAAGAACATTCTAATACTCCTTTCCACAGTCCATAGTTGGTTTGTATGTCCTTGCCCGTAAGGCAATATACATTTACTGTATCAGGCAAATCTATTCTCCCTGCTTCAGTTGGGCATAGCGTTTCAGAAGTAAGCATTTTTGTATAAGAAGACGCCGTTTTATCGATTATGGTTATACCGCCCACTATACCTGTAACTTGCCCATCTTTAACCTCTTGTAGTTGCACAAAAGAAACTTGAGGGTTCGCATCTACATTCCAATGCGCGGGATACTGAAACTCAAATTTATATTCTTCATTTATATATGTTTGCCACCCAGAAAGCGGGGCTTCTACTGGTGTGGGGAGGAGGATTTCGGCGTCGGGGATTGCTTTTTCGAAATCCTCGTTTGCTTTCTTTCTAGTTTCGCTTTGGTAGGCAATCAAAAAGGCGGTTACGAAGAGAAGAAAGATTAGAATAGCACTTAAAATTATTCGAAAATAGGTTGAATAGATTAGTTTATGATATCTTTTTCGATACCTGGGGGATGGTACGCGCGAAGCTTGCCTTGGGGTCAAGTTTTTGGGACTTCCAGCCTGATTTTGCTTCGAAAATATTGCCATTGCTTGCGACTTTATTATTATGGATTTATATTGTTTTAGCAATTGGAAAGTGATACATTGGATTGACTATGCCTGCCGAGAATCTCGTTCAAACTGCAAAAACACTTGTTGCCCCGGGTAAAGGGATTTTAGCCGCTGACTGGAGCTTCGGTACGATTGAGAAAAAATTCGCGAAAGTTAAAGTAGAATCAACTGAATTATCAAGAAGAAATTATCGCGGCATGCTTTTTTCAACTCCTGGTCTTGAAAAATATATTAGTGGTGTTATTTTCTTTGATGAAACAATAAAACAAAAGACCAAGGATGGCAAGCCATTTCCCTTGCTTTTAGAAGAAAAAGGAATCGTCCCTGGAGTTAGGGTTGATACTGGTCAAGTTGATTTACCTAACTTTCCCAAAGAGAAGGTAACTCAAGGCTTGGACAAATTCAGAGAAAAGTTAGAGAATTATTATAAATTAGGTGCGAGATTTACTAAATGGAGAGCGGTTATAGTTATTGGTAAAGATATCCCCTCAAAAACTTGTATTGATATTAATTCTAATTTGTTTGGACTTTATGCATCTTATTGTCAAGAGTTGGGTTTAGTACCAATAGTCGAACCGGATGTAATTATTGAAGGTGACCATAGTATTACTCGGTGCGAAGAGGTAACTTGCTCGATACTTAAAGACGTATTTGCGACGCTTCTAAAATACCAAGTTAGGCTCGATCAAATGGTGTTAAAACCAAACATAGTTTTACCTGGTAGAGACAGCAATAGCAAAGCAGAAGCAGTAGAAATCGCTGAAAGAACTATCAGGGTTATGAAAGAAGCGGTTCCTCCGGAGATTCCAGGTATTGCTTTTCTTTCTGGAGGTCAGACTCCTGAGAATTCGACTAATAATTTAAATGAGATTAATAAACTTGCCAAAGATGGTGTTCCCTGGGAATTAAGCTTTTCTTATGCGAGGGCATTACAAGAACCTGTCCTTGAAGTTTGGAAAGGCAAAGATGAAAATAAAGATAAAGCCCAGAAAGAACTATTGAAAAGAGCCAGATTGAATTCTTTAGCACGAGAGGGCAAATATGACCCTAAAATGGAGAAGAATAAATGAACGAAAAACTTGACTTAATGTCCATTGGCGATTCGTCGATGGATATATTCATCACCCCAACCGAGTCGGAAGCTTTATGCAGACTTGACGATAGAGACTCGCTGATTTGTTTTTCTTATGGCGATAAGATTCCGGTAAAAGACTTGGACTATTCGGTTGGAGGGAATGCGGCGAACCTGGCCGTCGGTTCTTCCCGGCTGGGCCTTAAAACCGGGTTGGTGTTGACTCTGGGGGATGACAGTATTGGTCAGCAGATTGTAGAGAAGCTGAAAAAAGAACAAGTTGACATGACCTATGTGATTCAACAACCGTCAACTACTTCAAATTATTCTTCGGTCGTTAACTACAGCGGGGAAAGAACAATTTTTGTTTATCATGCACCCAGAAGCTATGAATTTCCGGTACATTTACCCAAAACTCCTTGGGTGTATTTAACTTCGATGGGTGAAAGTTTTCCTCCTTTCTACAAGCATGTTGTTGATTGGTTAAATAAGAACCCGGAAATAAAGCTTGCCTTTAACCCAGGAAGCTACCAACTTAGAGCGGGGACGGATGTGTTAAGAAACGTGTTTAAAAGAACACACGTTATTTTTGTTAATAGAAAGGAAGCCGAGAAGCTTACCGGTTTTGGCGAGTCTTACCAAAAAGAAAAAGAACTATTGAAAGCGCTTTCAACGCTTGGGCCAAAAATACCGGTGATAACGGATGGTGGTAACGGGTCGTTTGTTTATGACGGAGAGCGGTATATAAAGGCGGGGATTCTTCCGGTTGATGCCTATGAGAGAACCGGTGCAGGTGATGCTTTTAGTACAGGCTGTTTATCGGCTATTATAAAAGGGAAACTGTTTGAAGAAGTATTACTTTGGGGTACCTTAAACTCAGCATCGGTAATAGGATATATAGGATCCCAGCGAGGACTTCTCAAGGAAGAAGACATGCCTACTTGGCTTGCGCGGGCAAAATCAAGCGGTGTTAAAATAGGAGAGTTTTAGCGAAAGGAGATAAGCGAAAAGTTAAAAAATAGATTCTTATTGCTTATTACTTATCACTATCATGAAGATATTTGTATCAAGAAAAATCCCGGGTACCGCACTAGATAAGCTGAAAGCTTCCAAGCACGAAGTTGAAACATCTCATTTTGACCGCCCCTTAACTGCCGAGGAACTTTTGGAAAAAGGGAAAGGAGTCGATGCACTTTTAACTCTTTTAACCGATAAGATTAACGGCGATGTTATTGACGCATTAGGACCACAGTTAAAGATAGTTTCTAACTACGCGGTGGGTTTTGACAATATTAACATTGCCGAGGCCACAAAAAGGGGAGTGGTGGTAACCAATACACCGTCTGATGTTATCAATGAGTCAGTTGCTGAGTTTGCCTGGACTTTGATGCTTTCTTTGGCTAAGCGTGTGGTTGAGGCCGACGAAGTAACGCGCCGTGGGGCTTATAAAGGCTGGGAACCCGGAATATTTTTGGGTGTTAACATGACAGGTAAAACACTTGGAATTATTGGGCTAGGGAGAATAGGAAGCATGACTGCGCGCCGCGCTAGGGGGTGGGAAATGAGAGTGCTTTATAATAAACGATCTCGCAACGAGGAGGCAGAGCGGGAGTTGGGAATTGAGTTTTCAGAACTAGGTAAATTGTATACAGATAGTGATTTTATTTCTCTTCATGTGCCGTTGACTGACGAGACTAGACACATGATTGATAAAGATGCTTTTGCAAAAATGAAAAAAGGAGTATTTATTGTTAACACGGCTCGAGGGTCAGTTATTGATGAAGGGGATTTGGTTGATGCCATAAGAGAAGGCAAAGTCGGGGGAGCAGGGCTTGATGTTTTTGACAACGAGCCAAACATAAATGCGGAACTGATTGGCATGGAAAATGTAATACTAACCCCTCATATTGCCAGTGCAACACGGGAGGCGAGAGAGGAATATGGCCGTTTAGCAGTAGATGCAATTTTAGCAACTCTTGCTGGGAAAAAACCGGAAAACCTGGTTAACGAAGAAGTGTGGAAAAGACGGAGAGAATAGCTGATATTGGGTATTAAATATTAGCAAATTAACCTCCAAAATCTCCAAAATTAGCTCCCGAATAAAATACGAATGGTGATTATTGATATATCTAGAGTTAGAGCCTAGTGGTTCACGCCACACCTATAAATAAAATAGGTGTGGGGGTATAATTTTAATATGGCGTTTTTAAGAAAAAGAAGGAAAGCAGATGAGTATGAAGATGATAATGGGGAAGAAAAGATGTCCCAAAAAAGAAGAATCCGCGACTTAAAACCGGAGAACAGGAAACGTCGAAAAGAACTGCCAAAACCGTGGGGCAAAAAAGAGAGGTATTTGGTATTGGCAATACTAGTATTGACAGTTGGGGCTTCAGCGGTCTTGGGTCTTTCGTCCCGAGCTTGGAAACTCCCGGGATTGCCTAGATTAAAAATACCCAAAATTACTCTTCCGTTTTCCGGAGAAGAAACAATCCTTATTGAAGGAGACAAAGAAAGAATAAGAGATAGAGAAAAGTCCGAAGGAATTATCAAATTATTTAAGGAAAAAACCAAAAACCTAACAGGAGTATATGGGCTATATATAGTTAATTTAGAAAGCGGGTTTAGATATGGTGTTAACGAGAGAGAGATTTTTGAAATGGCTTCTTTAAATAAACTTCCGGTAATGGCAGGAATGTTTATCGAGGAAGAACAGGATAATTTGGATCTAGAAACAAAATACTCATTAAAAGATTCGGATAAAGTCATTGGTGCCGGAACTCTTTACGCAAGGCCCGAAGGATACGAAATAACTTACCGAAACTTGGCCAGGCTGATGGGAAAACAATCCGACAACACGGCCTTTGCAATTACCAGAAGAATGCTGGGAGAAGAAAAAATTGGGGAGGTAATTACTACTATTGGAATGAAAGAAACATCATTAAGCGAGAACAAAACCACTCCTTCGGATATCGGTACGTTTTTCGAAGAACTCTGGTTAGGAAATATTGTTAACGAAGAGCATAAAAATGAGCTACTGGATTATTTAACCGATACAGCTTATGAGACATTAATCCCCGAAGGCATTCCGGATGATGTACGTGTTGTTCACAAGTACGGAGCCGAGACAAATGTCTTAAACGACGCCAGCATTGTTTATGCTGAAAAGCCCTTTATTTTAGTCATGATGGGGAAAGGTGTAGTAGCAAAAGATGCAGAATCTTTTATTCGTGAATTTGCCCGAATTGTCTACGGGACTAATTAGCGTTCAGTACTGGATGCCTCAGGCAGTATTTCCCCCTCCGGGCTAAAAGCCTCTTCGGGCTGGAAGCCCTCAAGGCGAAACAGCTCTTCTTCTTTCAATTCTTTTACGTATTTTATATATTCGGGATTGCAAGCTTGAGTAGGTTGATTTTCTTCCATGAACCACTCCATTGCCGTAAAACAACCCTCGCAGGCCAAGGAATCAGTGAGAGTGCAAATAGGAAGCTGGATAAGTCCTGCCGGAATTTGCCAATCATTCCGCCGGCTGGCAGATTTCTCATTAGAAAGTAGCGCACTCATTATTTTATGCCAGATTGGGGTGGCGCCGGTAATTCCGGAGGCGACTCTGCCCATCGGAGAGTTATCATTATTCCCTACCCAAACTGCCACTAAATATTTGTGATTAAAACCAATAGTCAGGTTATCGCGTAAATCGTTGCTGGTTCCTGTTTTAACAGCTACTTCAGGGTGACCCGGTATTACAAGTAAAGAGTTAGAACCGAAAGCGGGGGAGCGGGCTTGGTTGTCGCGCAGTATATCTATAAGCATGTAAGCCACTCTTGAATCAAGAACTTGCTCACTAAGACAACTTTCTTTTTCAGCTCCGGCTATTTTTAGAGCAGATTCCGTTGCTGAGACATTAACTATAAAAGATTCACTGTCTTTATCTTGGCAACCTCTTTTTTCAAGTACTTCGCCTTCAGTACTAACTACTATTAATGTATGCGAAATTTCAGGGCGGGTACCATAATTGGCAATAGTGGTATAAACTTGAGCCAGATCTATCAGCCTAATTTCTCCTCCGCCTAAAGTTAATGAAAGACCGTAATCCGATGGATTATTCCAAGTAGTAATCCCCATTTTTCTTCCTTGTTCTATCATATTGATGACTCCGTATGAATCTAGTACTTTAACGGCCGGTACATTTCTAGATTCCGCAAAAGCATTTCTTAAGGGTAATTTTCCCCGGAACTTTCCGTCGTAATTTTTTGGAGTATATGGAGGAAGGCCTTCGACATTAAAGGTTTTAGGGGTGTCTTCTAGAATGGTTGCCGGAGAGTAGCCGTTTTCCAGGGCATAGGCATAGTTGACTACTTTAATTGATGAACCGGGTTGGCGAAGAGAAGTCGTTAAATTGACATTCCCTTCTGCCTCGATATCAAAATAGTCCTTTGAGCCAACCATGGCAAGAATATCGCCCGTCTGGGTATCTAAGACTAAAGCCGCCCCATTACCCACATTTAAGCCGGTAAGTTTTTCAACCTCCTCTTTTACTATTTTTTCAGCCAGTTCCTGAATTCTTAAATCAAGGGTAGTGGTAACTTCCAGGCCTCCTTTGGCAACCAATTCTTCTCCATAAGAATCTACTAAAGCTTGTCTGACATACATGACAAAATGAGGAGCTCTAATATTGGAAATATTTGTGGCAAAAGTTAATTTTTCCTCCTCGGATGAAACTCTTTGCTCCTCGGTAATAAAACCGTTTATTTTCATAAGCTTTAGAACTTCTTTTTGCCGCAAACGAGCCATTTCAGGGCTGGCGCCAAACGGAGAAAAGCGGGTAGGACTTTTAGGAAGGCCGGCAAGTAGTGCTGCTTCCGCAAGTGTTAGTTTATCCACGTCTTTATCAAAGTAGCTTTTGGCTGCTTGCTGGATACCGTATGCTGTTCCTCCATAGGCAACCTCATTCAGATACATTTCAAGAATCTCATTTTTATCGAAAGCAAGCTCTACCTGGATGGCCAATATTATTTCCCGTATCTTTCTCTCTAGGGTTTTCTCAGGAGTAAGTAAGGCGTTTTTTACTAGTTGCTGGGTGATAGTTGAACCTCCTGCCAGTTCACCTCTTTGAACATTTCTGAGAATTGCTCGGATAATTCCTCTAATTGAAAATCCCGGATGGTTATAAAATTCTGCATCTTCTATCGCAATTGTGGCGAGTCTAACTTGGGCAGGGATTCTGTCTAATGGTACGGGGGTTCTATTTTGGTCTTTGAAGATGGTATATAAAAGCTTTCCGTTTCGGTCGTAGATTTTGGTAGATACTTCTTGACTTCTGGTTATTAAGTCTTCAGGTCTAGGCAAATCATGAAGGAAGGTTGTCCAAAGAATATAGGAAGCGATAGAGCCTGCAAAAAATGCGACTGCCAAGACGGTGACAAGAAATTTAAGTTTAGGAATTCTTAATCGAAAAGAAGGTTTTGGCAGTCTTGAAACTTTTTTGCGGAGCAATTCTAGTAACTTTGAGGACTTCTTAGACAGTTTTATTAACGCCCCAAAGAATGCAAAGATAAATTTAATTAAGAGAGCAAATAAGTGAGCAATGATAGTAATAAAGGATAGTGATGCCTTCCAAAAATAAGATTTAATCTTGGCGGTGGAGATTTTTTTTCTGGTTAGCTTGAGTGCGAATGCCGGTAGTTTGGCAAGCAGTAAGGTGACCGTTGTCCTTGTCAGATATCCTGTAATATAGGAAATAAAGAACAAGGCGATTAGTAAGTAGGAGCAGAAAAGATAGAAAGGCCTACCAATGGAAACCAGGCCTGCACCGAGTGCGGTGAAGATTTGTTTTACTAAGTTTGGGGCAAGATAATCATTTGGTTTTTTCTGGCGGTAGGCCACTTGAGCCTATATTGTAACACGCAAAACAAGTTAACAATAAAGAGCTTAATCTAAAATAGGATAACTGATTTGGGCAGAGTGGGAGGCGATAGGGCAGTCGAGACAGACGAGGGTACCGAGGGGGTCGAGAAGAAAGGGGTGATTTTGAGTCTCTTTCTGTTCCGGGAGAGCTTCCTCATTCGCAAGTTGTCCTGTATCTTTGAATACTTCGATATCTTTATTTCCCGATTCAATATCTGCCCCTACTTTGTCTTTCAGAAAGTATTCAAATCTCGTTGGGCAACCCGCTGGGCCGGAGTCCTCTGGGCCGGAGACCGGGTCATCAGGGTTGTCGGGAAAATTTCCGGTGGTGGCGCAAATAGTTGCCCCGACAATACCATCCGGCTGAAGAGGCCAGGCGTGTCCCTCGTCTTCTTGGTTGTAAAAACCGTCTTCTGCTTTATCCAATACTTCCCGCATAATCGTATTCCAAATAGGGGATGCTCCAGCTAACCCTGATACAGCTCTATTCATCGGAGTATTGTCGTTGTTTCCAACCCAAACTACCGTTAAGGCGTGTGCGGTGTATCCGATCGTCCAATTATCTCGAAGATCGTTTGTAGTACCCGTCTTTACAGAGACTTCAGGATGACCACGGACATTAAGAAAAGAACTTGACCCGAAAGCGGCAGACCGGGCATTATTATCATGAAGGATATGGGAAATCAGGAAAGCAACACCTGTTTCAAGCACTCTGTCTCCTTCTACCTCGTCGATTTTGGCTTTTTCAAGCTCCTTGCCTTTCCAGTCTTCTACTTTCAGTATCGAAATTAACGGAACCTTTATTCCAGAATTAGCCAGTACCCCAAAAGCAGCTGCCATATCGTAAGGCATTACTTCTCCTCCTCCTAGAGTTAAAGAGAGACCATAATTCGAAGGGTCTTTCCAGGTAGTAATTCCCATCTCGCGAGCAAATTCGATGAAATTTTCAATTCCGTTTAAGGAAAGTACTCGTACGGCGGGTAGGTTATACGAATTACCCAAAGCAAATCGCGCTTGTTGAGCACCATGGAAATTAAAATCATAATTCCTTGGGCAAAACGGTGGTTGGCCGACGACTGCGAAGCATGTTGGGACATCAGCTAATGGAGTTGCGGGAGTTATTTTTTGGTCGCGGAAGCCTAAGGCGTAATTTAACGGTTTAATTGAGGATCCCGGCTGACGTTCGGCAAATATCACATTTACTTTTCCATCCTCATCTTCGGCAAAGAAATCTTTCGAGCCTACCATAGCGAGGATTTCCCCCGTTTTCGGTCTGGTGACCAAGGCAGCTCCATTTCCTACGTCATATTCTTTAAGCTCCGCCGTCTCTGTTGCCACTGCTGCTTGAGCAAGCTCTTGAAGTTCAAGGTCAAGGGTAGTGGTTACTCTTAAGCCTCCCTGTTCAACTACCGCATCACCGTATTTTTCAGCCAATTGCTCTTTAACCCAGAGGGCAAAGTGAGGTGCCTTGGGAACGCTAATTTTGGCAAAATGGAGCTCTTCCTCTTTAGCTTCATCTGCTTCTTCCTGGCTGAGATAGCCGTCTTCGACCATTCGCCTAAGGACTGTTTCCTGGCGCCCAAACGCCCGGCTTGGGTTCGTACCAAAAGGGGAATATCTTGTCGGAGCTTGGGGTAGGCCCGCTAAAAGAGCCGCTTCCCCTAAGGTTAGGTCTTTTGCGTCTTTATTAAAATATAGTTCGCTAGCCGCTCCTATCCCGTAAGCAGTAGAACCATACGGAATCTGGTTCAAATAAAGCTCCAGTATCTGATCTTTTGAATAGATTCCTTCGGCTATCAGGGTAAGTACCAATTCCCGGAGTTTACGCCGGACGGTTCGCTCAGGAGTTAAAAGAGTGTTTTTTACCAGCTGCTGAGTTAAGGTGGACCCTCCCTGCAGTTTTTGCTTAAAAATAATATTAAAAGCGGCCCGGGAAACGCCGGTAAAAGATACTCCAGAGTGCTTATAAAAGTCTTTATCTTCTATTGCGATTGTTGAACGAATTACATAATCAGGTAGTTTGTCTAATTTAATCGGGGTACTTCTTTTATCCGTATATATCTCAAAAATCAGTTTTCCATTTCTGTCGAAAAGCTTGGTAGAGACGGGATAATCGTCAGAGGTTAATTTGGTAGGAAGAGGTATTCCCCAAAAAAGCCATAGACCAGCGCTTATAAGTACAGAAAAGAAAACTGCTCGTTTAACTTGTCGTGTATTTTTTTTGTAAAATTGTTTAACACGATTCCAAAGACCCTTTTGGGAAACTTTCTTTTTAGGAGACTTCTTTATCTTTTTCTTTCTACTTCTCGCGGGCTTAAAAGGTCGACTTTTTTTGGAAATTTGTTTTTTTGCCTTTTTTTTCTTTGCCATGTTCTTGATTATACAGCGCAGGATGTCATCCATTAAAGAGAATAGGATGTTTAATTAGAGTTGAATGATTGATAGAATAAACTGACAGGATGACAAAAGTAAAATTGTATGTAATTGCCGGGGCAATACTTATTGTAGGTGCGGGGTTCCTTACGTTTATAAATAGTACAAAAAGATATAAGGGCGATGCGGCTGTGAATCAAGCTGATTTTGAAGAAAAAAATGACTTCGCATCTCAGATTGAGGAAGAAGTAGTCCTTCCTTCAGAATTTCCCCAAGATTTTCCTATCTATCCGGAAGCCAAGCTGGAAAATTCATATCAATCAAAAGGAGAGGAAGTGAATGCAGTTTCTGCAATATGGTTAGTGCCGGAAACACTAGAAAAAGTTTCGTCCTTTTATAAACGCGAACTAGAAGATACCGGAAGGAGAGTTGTTGCTACCTTCGAAGACGAAAACTCTGTAACCATGTCTTTTGAAAAAGGCCAGGAGGAAGGGTTTATTGGGATAGGTTCGGAAGAGGGTAATGTTGTAATTGTTTCGGTAACAATTGGGGAAAGTTTTAAGGAACCATCCATATGAATAAGTCATTAGATAAACATGTATGGTGGGATTATCTTGAGGAAGACCTTCAGGAGCTGCTTCGGGAATCTACGCTTTTATTAGATAAGGTTGAAAAGTGGGAAAAAACCTTCCATGACTATTCTTTTATTGTCTTTCCGGCTGCAAAAGCATACGAAGGGTTTTTAAAAAAACTTTTTTTAGATTTAGGTTTTATTACCGAAGAACAGTTTTCAGGCAGGCGCTTCAGAGTAGGGAAGGCGCTAAACCCCTCGCTTGACAGAAGGCTTTGGTCAAAATACAGTGTTTATCACAAATTAAAAAACTATTGCGCCGGTGACGAAGGTCTCGCTGATGTCTTATGGGAAACGTGGAGGCAGGCGAGGAACCTTTTATTTCATTGGTTTCCAAAAGAGAAAAACGCCATCAGCTATGAGGAAGCCGGTGAAAAAGTATCGATGATACTTTATGCTATGGATAAGGCATTTAAAGAGTGTAAGGTTAATAGATCGGAGAATCAGAATACTCAGAGTACTCGGTAGATCGGAAAACCAGAGAATCGGAGATCCAGGTGGTCAGATTAAACAAGATTCCGATGAACACAATTTTGACACTCTGACACTCTGATATACTGATATTCAGGCTCACTGAGTTTTCAGAGTTGTCTGGTTCTCTGGCTAAAGTACGATGCCCGATAAAGAAACTGCCATTAGACATACCACAATACTCGCGGCATACCTCCTGATTGTTTGGGGGTTTTACCGATTTCTTTTTAAGCTTCCCGAAGAAATTGAAGAACTAGTTATTAAGCCTTTTATATGGCTTGTCCCGGTATTCTATCTTTTGAGAAAAGAAAAGCTTGGCTTAAAATCCATTGGTATTACAGGAAAGAATTTGTTCCCCGCTATTTATTTAGCGCTTGCACTGGGAGTTGTTTTTGCAATAGAGGGTGTATTGATTAACTTTTTAAAGTACGAAGGTTTTAACTTTAGTGCCAATATTGGACAAATGGCGATTCTTGGGTCGTTGGGACTATCATTAGCTACCGCGATAACCGAGGAGATTTCATTCAGGGGATATTTATTCGGCAGGGTTTGGCACGCTCTTGGTAGTGTGTGGTCGGCAAATTTAATTACCAGCTTTGTGTGGGGATTAATTCATCTCCCAATTGCAATTTTTTGGTGGGAATTAAATATTGCCGGAATTTTGGGGTATATGCTTTTAACGACAATATTTGGGATTGGGTCGGCATTTGTCTATGCTAAAACTAAAAATATTACTTCTTCAATTCTCCTCCATCTTTTATGGGAATGGCCAATCATTCTGTTTAGGTAGAGACTCTTGACCCCGTAGTGAAATGTTGATTTTTATTATTCAATAAAATTTATTGATCAAAATTCTACTACAGGGTTGATTTTTAACGGGTTCTGGATTACTATAACGGTACTTTTATGCTTAGAAAGCTGGCGGTAGCTTCTTCAGTATTAATCTTTGCCTTTGGCATTCTTTTTATCTCAGTTTTCAGAACAGCAGCCGTAAAATACGAATTCTCCGAGTCGCCGGATATTGTTTTAGATGGCACACCACAAGTATTGGGGGAGGCCGTCGAAATAGATTATTATCTTCCGTTTCCCGGGAGAGTACTTCCTGATAGTCCAATTTGGCCATTAAAAGCCTTAAGAGATCGTGTCTGGCTTTGGATAACAACTAATCCATCAAGAAGCGCTGAGCTAAAACTTTTGTTTGCCGACAAAAGAGTAGCAATGAGTAAAATACTTTTCGAGAAAGGAAAACCCGAGATTGGCTTTGCTACCTTGACAAAAGCAGAGAAATATTTAGAGGAAGCAAGCATTCAGGAGCAGGAGAATCGCAAGGAAGGAAATGATACCTCCGATTTTTTAGAAAGAATCGCAAAAGCATCTCTCAAGCATGCTCAAGTGATGAAAGAAATTATGGAGATTGCCCCCGAAGATACAAAGCCAGGAATAATAGTATCAGGAGATTATGCCAAGAGAGCATATGAGAACGCAAAGAATGCGCTTTTGGAGCAAGGAATGGAACCTCCGGAAAACCCGTTTGATTGGAAATAATTTATCACTTTGAATTAATTTTTTACCGCCCTATTTTTAACTTTGTTAAAATTGTTGACAAATTGTCTCCAAGAATTTTTCCCTAAATTTGCATAGCAAAAAATTTTCAAAAAAGCAGGTTCAGTATGTGCCTAAACTGATACTCTTTGACATAGATATTACCGGTTGACTAATTACATCTAGTGTTTAAGATTTGTCAGTGTCACTAATCATAGAGGAATTAGTTTACATTTGTGAAAGTAAATTTGTTAGTCTTTTGTTAATAGAATGAAATGTCCTTTTTGTGCAAGCGATGAGACCCAGGTTCTTGAGTCAAGGGTGGTGGAGGAAGGAGCATCAGTAAGAAGAAGGAGAGAATGCGGTAAGTGTTCAAAGCGGTTTACAACTTACGAGAAAGTAAAAGGAAGCGTTCTCTGGGTGATTAAAAAGAGCGGGGTGCGCGAGCCATTTGATAGGGAAAAACTTAAACGAGGGATATTAAGGGCGATAGAAAAGAGACCGGTATCGTTGGAGTTGGTGAATGACGTTGTCGACCAGGTCGAGATGGAAATGCTGAGGCGGGAAAAAGAGGAAATAAGCTCAACATTAATCGGAACAGCGGTACTGAAAAGACTTAAGAAAATCGACAAAGTTGCCTGGTTAAGGTTTGCAAGCGTCTATCTAGCGTTCGGAGACTTAGACGATTTCCAAAAGCTAATCAAGTAAGATGCCAAGAAAGAAAATAAAAACAAAAATCGCAACTAAGAAACCTAAAAGGAAATATGCTAAAAGAGTTAAAAGAAAGGGAATTACTCTTGATAGCTTGGAATTCCGAACATATGAAGAGATTACCGGGGGCATAAGAAAAAAAATTGGAGAGCGGGTACCGTTTCCGAAAGACTTGCCCCGCGGTAATTGGTCGGAACAGGCATTAAGAGTTCTTAAAGAGCGATACTTGGTTAAAAACTCAAAAGGAAAAGTAATTGAAACTCCTGGGGATATGTGCTGGCGCGTTGCTTGGGAGATAGCGTCTGCCGAGGCAGTTTGGGGAAAGGGCAAGCGGGAAGTGAAAAAAATTGCCGAAGAATTTTACAGACTTTTAGTTTCCGGTGAATTTCTTCCTAATTCTCCCACGCTTATGAACGCTGGAACAGGCAATGTGCTTCAATATTCTGGTTGTTTTGTTTTACCTGTTGAGGATTCGATAGAAGGCATCTTTGATGCTTTAAAATACCAGGCATTAATCCACCAAAGCGGGGGAGGAACTGGTTTTGCCTTCAGTCGCCTTAGGCCTCATGGTTCAATGGTTAAATCATCAAGCGGCATTGCTTCAGGGCCTATTTCTTTTATGCGGATTTTTGACGCGGCTACTAATGAAGTAAAGCAAGGGGGCAAAAGGCGCGGCGCCAATATGGGAATTTTAAGGGTAGACCACCCGGATATTATAGAGTTTATTCATTGCAAGGAGGAGGGAGGACTAACTAATTTTAATATTTCAGTAACGATAACCGACCAATTTATGAGAGCTTATGAGAGAGATACGGACTTTTTCCTTATTGATCCCAGAGATGGCAAAAAGGTGGGCAAGCTAAATGCAAGACACGTTTTCGATCAAATTGCCGAGGGGGCATGGAAAACAGGAGATCCAGGTTTAGTGTTTATTGAAAGGATAAATAAAGGTACCGCTAACCCTGTTCCCTCGATTGGTCCTATCGAATCTACCAACCCCTGTGGGGAGCAGCCTCTTTACCCCTTTGACGCTTGTAATCTTGGCAGTATATTTTTGAATTATTTCGTAAAGACTGAAGGAGGGAAAAAGAAGGTTGATTGGGAAAAACTAACGGAAGTAACAAGACTTGCTGTAAGATTTTTAGACAACGTGATTGAAGTTAATCCTTATCCACTAGCTGCAATCAGACAAACAGTTCATGCAATTAGAAGAATAGGGCTGGGAGTCGGGGGGTGGGCGGATATGCTTATTGAATTAGGTATTCCTTATGATTCCGAAGAGGCGTTGAAACTAGGAAGAAAAGTAATAAAGACAATCCAAGATGAAGCTGTTTCCACTACTCAAGACTTAGCAGAAGAACGAGGACCCTTTCCTTTATGGTCTCAAAGCATATACAAAGATAAAAAGCCTCGACGAAACTCTACCGTAACAACCATTGCTCCAACAGGAACCATCTCTATTATTGCGGGTGCATCAAGTGGAATTGAACCGCTTTTTGCGATTGCTTTTCAGCATATTGTCAAAGACAAGCATCTGGATAGAACTCTAAGCTTTGTAAACCCCCATTTTGAACAAACGATGAAAAAGCGTGGGTTGTGGAGCGAGGGGATAAAAGAAAAAGTGTCAGAGGATGGAATCCTCGGTAATATGGAGGGAATACCGGACGAGATTAAAAGACGGTTTAGGACAGCACACGAGATTCATCATGATTGGCACATAAGAATGCAAGCAGCGTTTCAAAAAAATTCAGAAAATGCGGTAAGCAAAACTATCAATATGAAAAATACTGTTTCGGTAGACGAGATAAAAAAAGCCTATCTTTTGGCTTGGAAAACGGGCTGTAAAGGCATAACCGTTTTCCGCGATGGGAGCAAAGACGTACAGGTTTTGAATCTTGGTATTAAAAACCAAAAGAATGGCGGAAAAGTCGACGGTGAGGTATTACAAAGACGCCCACTTAGAGTAACCGGAGCAACCTATAAACTGGAAACACCGGTCGGCGTTGCCTTTATCACTATTAACGAAAATCAAATTAAGGAGCCGTTGGAGGTATTTATTAATGTTGGAAAAGCCGGTAGTGATGTTGCAGCAATGGCGGAGGCTTTGGGAAGAACGATTTCAGCAACTTTAAGGTTTAGCGGAGACTTGAGTCCTAAAGAACGGGCTCGCGAAATTGTGCAGCAGTTATCAGGTATTGGTGGCAGGAGAGCGGTTGGCTTTGGGCCTAAAAAGATCCGTTCTCTTCCGGATGCAGTGGCGGTAGCTCTAGCTAATCATTATGGATTTCAGATAAATGGGAACGGATTATCTAAGGAAGCTTCTCAAAATGGTGCTGGGGCTACGCCAAAAGTGGCTAAGCCCGCCTCAGGCGTTGGGGTCAAGTTAGACTTGGCTGGCGCTGTTGTGAAGGCACAAACTCCCGGAGCCGATGGTGATGGGGAATCCCGTGTCATGCGGGATAGTGACCACACAATGGCTTCGGCCGAGTCTAACTCGACCTCAGTCTCAAGAGATGCGCTCACTAAAACTGCCGGAGTAGAAGCCATACAAGAAGACTCGCAGCAACTATCTTTATCGGCGACAGGCGATATCTGCCCTTCTTGCGGCTCAAGCACGCTGGTATATGAGGAAGGTTGTAGTAAGTGTTATGCCTGCGGGTATAGCGAGTGCTAAATGGCTTCTTCAGAGAATCGGAATACTCGGAAAACTCAGTGTTTCAGTGTGCCAGAATGTCAGATAATCAGAAATAATATCGGAATAATTATCTGACCAACTGATTTTCTGAATCGCTGATTCTCCGATGAACCGAGTTATCTGAGTTCTCTGATTCTCCGAACAGCTAAGTATTCTGATTCTCTGGCCTTTCCAATATATAATACTTGCATGGCTATCTATACAAAAAAAGGAGATAGAGGAAAGACGTCATTATACGATAAAACCTCAGAACAAAGGAAAAGAACGTCTAAGGATTCTTTAAGAGCCTCTTCACTAGGTGCCATTGACGAGCTTAATAGTTATTTAGGAGTGGTGATTTCATCCTCAGAGGATATGGCGTTGAACAAAAAGTTAAAAGATGTTCAAAACAACCTTCTAACGATTGGTTCGCTATTGGCAGGAAGCAGCTTGCGGTTTTTCAAAACAAACACTCATCGTCTTGAGAAAGAAATCGATGAGATGGAAAGAGGGCTTCCGGTATTAGCCAATTTTATCCTACCCGGCGGTAGTAAAATTGCATCAAATTTACAGTATGCAAGAACTTTAGCAAGAAAAGCAGAACGTAGGCTGGTAGCGCTGAATGAAGAAAAAAAAGTTAAAACTCAAGTTTTTACTTATATTAACCGCCTATCAGACTATCTTTTTATGTTAGCGAGAGATATTAATCACAAAGTGGAGATTAAAGATGAGGTTTGGGTCGGAAGGAAGAAGTGATAAAATGAAAAAGTTATGGCAACAGCACCAGAAAGAGAAAAGCAGGCACCAATTCCTGAGGGAGTTGAAGAACGTCCAGAGAGCATTGAGGTTCCTCTTCATATAGAAAGGGAGGGAGTTATCCCTACGACAACTCAAGTTACGGCACAGGTTACCGATGACTCAGGACAGCCGTTAATACAAACACCAACTAAACCAGCTGTTACTATTCAGGTTCCAGCTGATCAGGTCCAGCTTGAAGACTGGTCGCACGGTGAGCCTGCTAATTCGCTTACCTGGTATGCTTTGTTTTGGTTGAGGATTATAAAAAAAGCGCTTCGTTTTGGTTGGAGAGTGATTACTAGGGCAAAGCCTAGATAAACAATTGACACGTGATATGTGACAATTAACTAAAAAATGTTTAAACAAGTCAAAGGTTAAATGTTCTAAATATGCCAATCGATATTAATACCATTTTTCTGGCTTTGTCCGGTATTGGGATACTGGTCCTTATTTTGTTTGGTGCAGGTTACGTCTTTTTTAACCTCTACAAATGGAGGGGGAGAGAGGATAGGTCTATTGACTCAGTTCTTCTGCAAATCTCTGTACCCAAAGGAAATGAAATCAAGATTGATGCGATGGACCAGCTATTTGCTGCTCTATACGCTGTCAAAAAAGGGGGCGGGTGGAAATTAAAATCAAATGTCCAACCGACGATTTCTTTTGAGATTGTTGCTAAAAAGGAAGACATCAGGTTTTATATATGGACTCCAAGAAACCTTCAGGACCTTATTGAGAAGCAAATTCATGGCGCATATCCTGATGCAGAAATTATTGAAGTTCAAGAGTACAATCTGTTTACGGAAGATGGAAAAGTTTCCTATAAATCGCTCCAATTGAAAAGCGAGAATTTCTATTCGATAAAAACCTTTAAAGAACTACCTACGGATCCGATGGCGACGCTGACATCGGCGATGGCAAAAATGGGAGAAGGTGAGGGAGCCGCCGTTCAGCTTTTAATTTCACCGACTGAATCCGACTGGCAAAAATCTGGGGCATCGTTTATCTCGGAAACAAAAAAGCAGGAAGCAGACCCTGAGAAAGCGAAGTTTTCGGTTCCGGCCAAAAATTTGGAAGCAGTAGAAAATAAAATCGGGAAGCCAGGGTTTGAAATTTCTATAAGAATTGTCGTCGTTTCGCCCAATCAAGCATCAGCCGATGCTCACCTGACCAATATTGAGAGTGCTTTCGCCCAATTTGCCGGCGAGCTAAACAGTTTCAAATCAAGGACTGTAAGAAGAAAAGGTGCTTTTATTGAGGATTTTCTCTACCGGTATCAGCCCATGTTTCATCTAATGGGCAATAGAATTTCAATCTTAAATTCAGAAGAGCTGGCCACCATTTATCATTTTCCCAATAACCAAATAACCACCCCACATATTCATTGGATTTATGCAAAGACCGCTCCCGCGCCTGCTCAAGTTCCGCAAGAAGGACTCTATTTGGGAATGAGTACCTACAGGGGGATAAGAAGACCGGTTCACATAACCGAAGGCGATAGACAAAGGCATATGTATATTATTGGAAAAACAGGAACAGGGAAAACAGAATTATTAAAAGATCTTATCATGCAGGATATTCGAACAGGGAAAGGTGTCTGCTTCATAGACCCCCATGGTGATGCTATTGAAGATTTATTGAAGCTTATTCCCCCCGAGCGTGCGGAAGATGTCATTTACTTTAATCCGGGAGATTCCGAGCGGCCGATGGGATTGAATTTACTTGAGGCAAAAACAGAAGACCAAAAACACTTTGTTTCATCAGCGGTAATAAATATGATGTATAAGCTTTTCGACCCCTATAAAACGGGGATTGTTGGTCCCAGATTTGAACATGCCGTTCGAAACGCAATGCTTACAGTAATGAGCGAGGAGGGAACAACTTTTATCGAGGTGATGAGGATTTTAACTGACGCAAAGTATGTCCAGGAGCTTCTTCCTAAAATCCAAGACCCCATTGTAAAGCGATACTGGACCGACCAAATAGCTCAAACTGCTGACTTCCATAAATCGGAAGTTCTTGACTACATTGTTTCAAAATTCGGCCGATTCGTTACCAACAAGATGATAAGAAATATTATTGGTCAATCTCAATCTTCATTCTCATTTAGGGAAGTTATGGATACGGGGAAAATTCTCTTTATTAACCTCTCAAAGGGGGAGATAGGAGAGGAGAACTCAAGCTTCCTGGGATTGGTACTTGTTCCCAGGATTTTAATGGCGGCGATGAGCAGGGCCGATGTACCCGAGGAGCAAAGGCGCGATTTTTATTTATATGTCGATGAGTTTCAGAATTTTGCTACTCCTGACTTTGCCCAAATATTATCCGAGGCAAGAAAGTACCGTTTAAACTTGTGTGTTGCCAATCAATTTATCGGCCAGGTTGAGGAGGAAGTAAAAAACGCCGTTTTTGGCAACGTAGGAACGATAATTTCCTTTAGGGTAGGGGTGACAGATGCCAGCTATTTAGCTCACGAATTTGCCCCAGTTTTCGAAGAGGATGACCTTCTCAATATTGAAAGGTTCCATGTTTATATAAAGACGATAGTTGATAACGAACCGGTACCGCCCTTTTCGATGGATTTGTACAAGGATATAGCTAAGGAAAGAGAGATAATGAATGAGAAAATGTCAAAGATTATTCACGAAATGAGCAGATTGAAATATGGACGCGATGTAAGGCTGGTAGAAGCCGAAATCGTGCGACGGGCAAAGCTTTAATACGCTCCTTTCAAATGATATAATTGGCTTCTTAAATGCGCCCGTAGCTCAGTGGTTAGAGCACCGATCTTATGACGTTTTTTGGGCCGATAGCTCAGTGGTTAGAGCACCGATCTTATAAGTCGGGGGTCGAAGGTTCGATTCCTTCTCGGCCCACAAATTAAAGGAATAAAACCTGCCGTCATAAGCAGAGCTTGTGACCTTTCGGTTTAAAGTCGGGGGTCCTTGGTTCGATCCCAAGCGGGCGCACTAATTTCTAAAAACTTCTTCAACCTATGGTGATTCAAGAAAGAATTAAACTTCGCCTTGAACAAGGTATCGATGCTCGAGAAGCTGGAGACTATGCTGTTGGCCAGAAAGAATTAAGACTAGCTTTTAATGAAGCGATTGAGACGGGAGATGGTGAACTTATTATCGAAGCAGGCAATCAGTATTCCATCCAATGCCGGTTGATTGCCGGTAGGGCGATTCGTAAAGGAGATACAAAAACTGCCGACACCTTCAGCAATCGGTCGCTTGATGTTTTTACTACTTATAAAGAGCTTAGCTTATTTGACTTGAAAGACCCCGGGACTGCCAGAGGATGGTCGCATGCCCTTTTGTATGCCGGAAAAGTAAATAAGGCAATAAAGGAACTTAAGCATTCGGTAAAAGTGCAGGATAATCCGGCAGCAAGAGGAGATGAAATATGCCATTTAGCCTCAGCACACCATTATCAAGGAAACTTGGATAAAGCGAATGAGCTGGTAGAGAAAGGGATCAAGTTAATTAAAGAAAATAAAGGCTCTCCAATTTGGTTGACTTATGGATTAATGACGAAGGCAAGCATTTTGGTTCATGAAGGAAGAGAAAAGAAAGCTAAGTTAGTATTAAATGAAGCCCTAGAAATTGCCAAAGATAAAAAGTTGGCTGTCAGGGAAGAAGAAATTAATTATCTTCTAAGTAAAGAGGGTACCGACATCAATGTACTAAAGGTAGTAGGGAACTTTTTTTCTTAACCGGCGGTTTCTTTCAAGAGAGATTTTACTTGCTTCCTTGTTGTTTCGACTAGATATTTTGACGCTGGTTTATCAAGCTCGACGCTTAATGCATCCAGGTTTAATCCTGCGGTTGCTCGTTCTAAAAGAGCAAGTTTCAATAGGCGCGTATCTTTCGGTGTTTTAGGCAGTTGATTGATGTGTTTTAACCACAAACTTCTTTGTTTTTCAATTTCTACCGGGGCAATATCGGGAATATCGGCAAGGTGATAGATAAACCAATGATAAGCAAAGATACCGTCATAAAAAGGGGTCCGCCATGACCATAAAAGGTTTGAAGTAACGATTACTTGATTACCAAAGTTGTAGAGATCTCCGTCAGAAAGATGGGCATGGACGAATTCGGAATCTACTCCCCGATATCCTTGTGAGAGTGTCTCTATTGATTGGTTAATCAGGTCTTCATCTTCAGGTAGTCTATATGGGTGGGTTGAGTAGAGCTTGTGTGAGTATCTTTTCCATCTGGCAAATTTTTCGGGAATAAGCTCAGAAATAGTCTTTTTCGGCTTATCCAACCAGGGTTTGTTTCTGCAATTTTCTCTATAATCCCGATATAATTCATAGTATCTTCCGACCTCAGCTTCATTAGTTGGAATGCTTACCACCCTATTCGTACCAATATTTTCCATCACAAAAGCCTCATAACCTTTTTCATCATCCCATGGAAGAGTTGCCAGCAGTCTTGGAGGCCGTATAATCTTACTTTTATTTTGCTCATCAAATGACTGAATTGTGAAGACCTCGCTCGTTTTGGGTTTTACTCCCTGGACTTTTAGAACTGCGTCTTCGTCTTCATATTTTCCTTGATAATGAAAGGCGCCAATTTCGGTTGACCCCCACCAGGCGCTTTTACCGATAAGCTCTATCGGCTCAAAGCCCGTAGCCTGACTTATTTCTTGGACAACTTCTTCGATTCTTTCTCCCAAATCTCCGGCTTCATCAAACCCGGCAGTGATTTCGTGCGCTTGCCTCTTGTTTTCAGAAGACTTAGACATGTCTTGAGAGTATTGTATTAGATACATTATAGCTGGGTCTAGGATATACTGAGGAAGTGTTGCTGTTTAACAGACAGGAACTTGATAGGATTTTACAGCCCAGAAACTATTCACCTGAAACCTTGGTTGAGCTATTTGAAAATAGTTTTAGCCATGAATATGCCTCCGCAGTAGGTGTGTGGGAAGGATATACATTAAAGGAACACACTCTTATGGTTTTAGGACAGTTTGAAAAATATTTTTCTAATAAAAGAATACCGGCAGGAATTAATAAAAAATTTTTCAGAGTGGTACTCACCCTCCACGATATCGGGAAACCGAGTGCAATAAGTAAAGGAGATAAGAAAAAGCAGTATCAATATACAAAAGAGATAGTAAAGTCTGTACTTCAGGCACTTAATTACAAAGACAAAGAGATAAACATGGCGACTGCACTTGTTTCGGGAGACCCAATCGGAGAATTTATCAAGCATGACACTCTGAACGAGAGCATGAAAGATGTCAAAAAGAGTGCAAGCTTAGCAGGAAAGAATGTTGAAGAGTTTTTTAAATTACTCGAAATTTACTATAAAGTTGATGCGGGAAGCTATACAAAAGATTCTGGAGGGTTGAAATCACTTGACCACCTTTTTCTGTTTAAACCCAAAAAAGGAACAATGGACTTTTCTCCTGAAGTTAAAAAGAAAGTAGGCGTACTAAAAAAGGGAATAGAGAAAATTTCTTAAAGCTCCTCTAATGACTGTTTCTTGCCGGGCTCCTTTACCTGGGCGAGTTCAAGGTAGCGCTCGGTAGTGGAGAGTCTTTTGTGTCCTACAACCTGTGAAAGCATGACCAGGTCTACCTTTCCTTTTAAATTTTCCACGATAAAAGTAGTTCTTAAATCATTAACAGAATATCCTGGAATTTCTGCCCGGTGGAAATATCTGTCAATTGCGGCCCTGATATTTCTTACTGCTAAAGGCTTCCCGTTTTTACTGACAAAAACGTGCGGCGAGTTTGCTTTAGGGCGCACCTTAATGTATTCGTCAAGAACTTCTTTGGCGCGTTTATTGATAGGAATGGTGCGTTCGGGCTGAGTAGCATATGATTCAATCTTAGCTTCGATTTTGGTGATATTAAGAAGCTTAAGGTTGGCAACCTCTGATATCCTAACCCCGGTTTGCAGTATTAGTTCGACAATGGCGGCAATTCTGGTGTCGTCTCGGACTACATCACGAAGGGCTCTGTATTCCATTGGAGTGAGAAACTTAGGCATTGAAGGCTCTATTTTTGGATGGGCTACATCTCGGGAAACATCGCTCGTGGTGTGTTTTTGGTCAACCTTCCATCTAAAGAATGTTTTTACCGCGTTTAGTTTTCTAGAAACGGATTTAGGGGTGTATTTTTGGGAAAGAAGCGAATCTCGGAAAGCTTCAATGTCGCCGGCATAAACATGGCTTGGTAAAACTTTATTTTTATTTTTTAAGTAATTCACTAACTGCTCGAGGTCAGCCCTATATGCAAGGATGGTGGAAGGGGAGCGGCCTTTTTCTTTTAAGTGTTTAATAAACTCAGGGAGTAGGTTTTTTATGGTTTCTTCTGCCATAATGTTTTAATATAGATTGAGTCCAAATATATGGCTTGATAATACTATATACGCTAAAAGTATTACATTTCAAGCCCTAATTTCAGGTTACAGGACAGTATAGTATCACACCATACTTATAAAGGTCAATATTATAAGATAAAGTGTTTGAAAAACTAATCGGTTCAGCCAAAAATAAGCTTAAAGATTATTTAAATTACATTCTTCTTTTTTTAGCTTTTCTTTTTATAGTTTCATCAATAAGAAATATATTAAGAATTAATCAAGCGAGTAAGGAGATTCTGGAAGCAGAAGAGAGAGTGGATGAAGCGATAGCGGAGAATAATGAACTTAAGGCTAAAGTAAAAGAGCTGCGTAGCCCTGAATTTCAGGAAGTGCAACTAAGAGATAAACTGAATTTGGCAAAGGAAGGGGAAATAGTTGTAGTCTTGCCCGATGAGGAAATACTTCGCAAACTTGCTCCCAAGCGTATCGAGGAAGAAAATATTCTTCCCGACCCCACTTGGAAGCGGTGGCTGAAGTTATTTTATTGAATTTGTTAGCTAGCCTTGAATTTGGTATCATAGGAGGGTTAAATACGAGCGGGGTAGTGTACGGCTGCACGCGAGGCTCATAATCTCGCAGACCGGGTTCGACCCCCGGCCCCGCAACATCGTCGCGGAATCGACAAGTGCTTTCGTCCCCCGACAAGCTCGGGACATTTAGCTTTTTGTCGTCCGCTCCTCTCAAAATCACTCTGTGATTTTGTAAAATATAAACACAATCCCGATTAGTTGCGACGCGCCAGCGTAGCTCAGTGGTAGAGCACCGGATTCATAAACCGGCGGTCACAGGTTCAAATCCTGTCGCTGGCACTTATGGAAGCTAAAGACAGAAGTCATGGCTTGCCATTTGAAGGTAAATCTTTAGAATTTCAAGTTCTTGGTGGAAGATTCGTTGAAATTTGTCAGAATAATGAATTAGATGAAGAGGGAATGAAAATTGTTGATGATATATATAGGGAATGGCTAAAGCTATTGGGTAATTTTGACAGAAAGATCAAGGTAGTATTTAAAAAAACAGGTGAATATCCAAAGCGCGAAGCTGTATTGAGTAGTCTTTCGCAGATATCCAGCGAATATCTAGAGGAGGCACCCGGGAGCCCTGTAGGCAAGTTTGCAGCAAGGGCGAGCGATAACTGATTTGTTTATAGGCGGAGCTTGCGACTTCGTCTAAAGCGGAGAAACGAGCAATCCCTTCCCCCGACACTGCGTTAAACGCAGTGGGCTTGTTTGATAAGCCACTAGTCCGCCCAGGGGGGCGGATTTTTGATAGAATAACCTCATATGGCAAAGAAAAGAATCCTTACAGGAGACAGGCCTACCGGAAAACTGCATCTCGGACACTACGTAGGTACTCTCAAAAATCGAGTCAAGCTGCAAGATGAGTATGAAATTTTCATCTTAATTGCGGACTATCATGCATTGACCACAAAACCAAGCAAAGAGGATATTTCTGAATTTGATAACAATATCAAGGAGATGGTTTTAGACTATCTTTCGGTGGGACTTGACCCAAAGAAAGTTACTTTTTACAGGCAATCTGACGTAACAGAAGTCACCGAGCTTTTTTTAATCTTTCTAATGCTGGTAACTGTTCCCCGAGTTCAGAGAATACCAACTCTTAAAGAAGTGATGGTGGATTTGGGCATAAAACAGCCTTCTATGGGGCTTTTGAGCTACCCGATACTACAAGCTGCCGATATTTTGATAGTCAAAGGTGAACTTGTCCCGGTGGGGAAAGACCAGGAGTCTCATGTTGAACTAACTCGAGAAATCGCTCGAGCTTTTAATAATAATTACGGCAATGTTTTTCCCGAACCAAAAGCCCTTATTGGAGACTTTCCGACTCTTCCGGGTATTGATGGTAAAGCAAAGATGGGTAAATCAATTGGCAATGCAATCTTTCTTTCTGATTCAAAAGAGGAGGTAGAAAAAAAGGTAATGAATATGTATACCGACCCGAAGAGAATTCATGCGAGCGATCCGGGAAGGGTAAAAGGAAACCCGGTCTTTATTTATCTTGATAATTTTGGAAAAGATGCAAAAAAGATTGAGGATTTTAAAGAACGCTATAAAGGGGGGAAGGTAGGGGACATAGAAGTTAAAAAGTATTTAGTCAAGGTGTTAAATGACTTTTTAGGCCCAATTCGAGTAAAAAGGGAAGAGCTCAAAAAAGATACGAAATTAGTTAAGAATATCCTGACTGAGGGTGGGAAAAAGACCAAAATTGAAGCAGGGAAAACGATAAATGAGGCTAGAGAGAAGATGGGATTGACTTGAAAGTTACGAGGGGCAAGTGAGCGGTTGGTACTAAAATACGCTGACTCTAAAACATTTGACCTTTGACGATTGACATTTGACAGTCAATTGTCACATGTTACATGTCAATTGTTCTCCTGAATTCGTGATATAATTTCTAAGGCTAAAAAATGGATAGTATTCCTGACATAAGAAAAATAAATCAAGCACAAAATCAAAAACCCGCACGAAATCAAAGGAAAAAGGGGAAAAGACGGGTTGAATTTAAGTTCAAAATTACCTTTTGGAAAATTCTAATAGCAGTTTTCCTGATAATTTTCTTTCTGCCCTTTATTCTTTCAATCGCCCAAATGCAAGGTGTTTCCGAAAACGTGGAAACGTCTCAGGCTCTAATCGATATTAAAGAGGGAAAGGTGATGGAAGTAATGGTTCAAGATGAAAAGCTTCTTTTAACCTACAATGACGGAACAGAGAAAACGGCAACTAAAGAGGATATTGAAAGCTTTGCTGACTTACTGAGTGCCGTAGAAGTCGATCCCACATCTGTAAACTACACAGTGGTTGACCAATCTTTGACAAAAGCAATTGGTAATATATTAAGCATTTTATTGCCGATTGCATTGATGGCGGCGTTTTTCTTCTTTATCATCCGAGCACAAACTAAGGGAGCTCAAGACATATTTTCTTTTGGGAGAAGCAAAGCCAAGCTTTTTGCTAAAGGAAAGCAGTCGGTGACATTTAATGACGTTGCCGGTGTTGAAGATGCAAAAAAAGAACTCGAAGAAATAGTCGACTTTCTTAAGCATCCGGCTAAATACCGAAAAATGGGAGCTAGGACTCCAAAAGGCGCCATTTTATTTGGGCAGGCGGGAGTTGGCAAAACCTTATTGGCAAGAGCAGTGGCTGGAGAAGCTGGCGTACCGTTTTTCTCAATGGCAGGAAGTGAATTCATGGAGATGCTGGTTGGGGTGGGGGCTTCTCGGGTACGCGACCTTTTTGCCCAAGCAAAAGCATCAGCCCCAGCAATTATATTTATTGATGAAATTGATGCCATAGGGAGGCAAAGAGGGAGAGGATTTATTGGTGGGCACGATGAGAGAGAACAGACTTTAAATCAGATTTTGGTTGAGATGGATGGATTTACACCCAACGACAATGTTGTAGTCTTAGCAGCCACTAATAGGGGGGATTTGCTGGACCCGGCACTTCTAAGGCCCGGAAGATTTGATAGGCGAGTGATGCTTGATATGCCCGATAAAGATGGACGGGAGGCGATACTAAAAATTCATGCCAGAGGAAAGAAACTTGCCCAGGCGATTAATTGGGACACAATAGCCAATAGAACAGTCGGGTTTTCCGGAGCCGACCTTGAAAATATATTAAACGAAGCTGCAATACGTGCCGCCCGGGAAAATAAAAAGAATATTTCGATGGATGATATTGAGGAGGCGGCAATCAAAGTGAAGCTTGGACCGGCCAAAAAGAGGCTTCAGAGTGAGGATGACAGAAAAATTACTGCCTATCATGAAGCCGGACATGCAATTGTTACCCACAATTTACACATGATGGACCCGGTTCACCGAATCTCAATTGTTGCCCGAGGGATGAGTTTGGGGCACACATTGATTCCTCCCGTAGCCGACAGAACTCATGAAACTAAATCAAGAATCCTTGAGCAAATTACCGCCATGCTAGGTGGTCGGGCCGCAGAGGAGATTGTTTTTAACGATATGACTTCGGGAGCATCAAATGATATAGAACAAGCAACCCGTTTAGCCCGTGCAATGGTAGTTAATTTTGGAATGAGTCCACTTGGTCCAATCGATTTTGGTCCCCAGATGGATTATGACGAAATGGGTAAGCCCGCATTTTATGAGCCGGCTCAAGTATCACCGGCTATGCAGGAAAAAATCGATATCGAATTAAAAAAGATAGTTGATGAGTGCCATAAAGATGCAATAGAGCTTATAAGAAAAAACAGAAGAACGCTCGATAAAGTTGTAGATGAATTACTTAAAAAAGAAACCTTAAACAGGGATGATTTCGAGAAGATTGTAGGAAAAAAGAGTTCAGCTTCAAAAACTAAGAAATAGCCGTTTTGAATTTGCGAGAAGTATTTTCTGCTAAAATATCCTCATAACAGATTTGAATCTGATATAACATATTGTTATGAACAAGCTGGTCCTAATAGACCCCGCACAAAACTTACCTGTTCCCAAATACTCCGTGTTTGCGTCGCAGGGGCGTATATGTGGGGCAAGCGGTAACACGGAAAGGGGTATTCATAATGTCTAAGTTGGTCTTGATAGACGGTAATGCCATATTACACCGGGCTTATCATGCTCTGCCTCCTACCTTGACTACCAGACGAGGAGAGCCAATTAATGCTGTTTATGGATTTATCTCAATGCTTCTTAGGATCATTCAAGATTTGAAACCAACTCACATTGCTGTGGCGTTTGACAGAAAAGAACCCACTTTCAGGCACGAAGAGTTCGAAGAGTACCAGGCTCATCGGCCGGAAATGGATAAAGAACTCTCGACCCAGTTTGAAAAGGCCAGAGACACAGTTAGTGCTTTTAGAATTCCGATTTATGATAAAGCCGGATATGAAGCAGACGACGTTATCGGAACCCTTGCGAAGCAAGCAACTGAAAAACTGAAAAACAAAAAAACTAAAAAACACAAGTCACCAGTTGACGAGGTTGTAATAGTTACCGGCGACAGGGACATTCTTCAACTTGTTAACGAAAAGGTAAAGGTTTATCTGCCTATTAGGGGCCTAAAGGAAGCGGAAATGATGGGCGAAAAGCAAGTTTTTGAAAAAATGGGGGTAAAACCAAGCCAGATTGATGATTATAAGGCATTAGCTGGCGACCCTTCGGATAACTATAAAGGAGTGCCTGGAGTCGGTCCTAAAACAGCTATTAGCCTTCTTGGAAGGTTCGGAACCTTCCAAGAGGTTTACAAAAACCTAGACAGGATCGAAGAACCTGTCGCTAAAAAGTTAAGAGAGGGGAGAGAGTCGGCAAAGATGTCAAAAAAACTGGCAGAGATTGTGACTAATGTGCCTATCAAACTCGATACCGAAAAAGCCGGTCAATGGAAGGTTGACAGCAACGAGGTGCTTTCATTATTTTCCGAGTTTGGTTTTCGGACCTTATCGAAGAGAGTAAAAGATGTAGGGGCACAGATAGCTTCTGAAAATCAAGGAGACTTATTTGGTAGCTAGTAGCTACAAACATATGAAAATAGCCTTAGTTCACGATTACATTAAGGAGTACGGGGGAGCGGAGAGAGTACTTAGAACTCTAACAGAGATATATCCTAAAGCCCCCATTTATACCGCATTCCGGGTGAAAGATTCGACTGCCGATAAAGAGTTTAAGGGAAAAGAAATAAAAGAATCTTTTTTATCTCCACTTTTGAAGATAGATAATTTTTATAGCCCCCTGCGCTTTTTAACGCCATTAATCTGGAAAAGTATGAATCTATCTCAGTACGATGTCGTCATCGCTTCGTCAGGTTGGTACATCACCCGGGGTTTTAGGGTGGGTCCAAAAACTAAGGTAATTTGTTATTGCCATACCCCTCCCCGCTGGCTCTATGGATATGAAACATCAGTCGGATTTACTAAATACTGGCCGGTAAAAGTGTATTCGGCTATTGTTGGCCATTTTATGCGGATGTATGACTTTAATTCTGCCCAGACTGTAAGTGCCTGGATTGCTAATTCTAAAAATGTTCAAGGTCGAATAGAAAAGTTTTATCGAAAGAATTCAAAAGTCATCTACCCGCCTGTTGATGTGGAAACAATTATCAAAGAAACTGGGAAATTAAGAAAAGCCTCTGGCCCCAAGGGCCTCAAGCCCCGGGGGGATGATTATTACTTGATAGTTTCGCGCTTGGTAGGCGCAAAGGGATTGGAAGAGGCAGCCAAGGCAGCTAAAAGACATAAATTTAAGTTAAAGATTGCCGGGGAAGCCCGCGGATTTTCTGATGTCGAAAAGAGACTTAAAAATTTGTCCGGAGGAAATGTCGAGCTTTTGGGAAGGGTTGGCGATAAAGAGTTATACAAACTTTACGGTCAAGCAAGAGGCTTTATCGCCCTGGCCCGTGATGAAGATTTTGGAATGACGCCGGTAGAAGCAATGGCTGCAGGAACGCCGGTTATAGCTTTTAATGGGGGAGGGTTCCGCGAGTCGGTAGTTGATGGCGTCACTGGGATTCTAATTGATGATACGGATGAGGGGACGATTGGCAAAGCGGTCAAGAGATTGGAGGGTAAAAAGTGGGATAAAGAAAAATTAAGAAAGCAAGCCAGGAAGTTCTCGAAAGAAACATTTAAAGAAAAAATGAGAAAATTTATAAAGAAATAATGGTTAACCAAATAGCACACGTGGTTTATGGGAGAAAGATTTTTGATCGCCTTAATGCTGATTTAGATTGGTCGGAGTTTGTAATCGGAACAACATTTCCTGATATTAGATGTATAGCAAAAATTGATAGAGACAAAACCCACCATTTCAATACCTCTGAATCCAATATTCCGTTAGAAAATTCTTTCAATGCCGGATTTTATACCCATTCATTTATCGATGAAAAAAGAAAAAACTTTATTAAGACGAAGGGAGTTTATAGATATATACCAAAGGACCGGATCGGAGTTTCCGCCTTGAAACTTATCGAAGATGAGGTGTTGTACAATAAGTACAAAGATTGGCTTCAACTGATAAAGGCATATGACAACTTTAATGAGCAAGAATATAAGCTCGTACCTGATAGAGAAGTAGTAAAGAATTGGCATAATTTTATAAAAGACTATTTTCGAGCAAAACCTACGAAGGAAACCTGGTATAAAGCGATAGTATTTATAACTTCGGATGAAAAGGCTGCTAAAGAAACTATTAAGGCAACCTCAAAGATCAAAAGAAATGCAAAAGTAATGAATATAATTAGAGAGACTTACGATAATATTTAGTAAAACCCGCTAGATAGTTTATGTTGACGACTACCCATGCAATAGCCGGTGCGGCAATAGCCAGCGTGATACCCAACCCGGCGATCTCCTTGCCGCTTGCTTTTGGAGGACATTTTGTACTGGATAAGATACCGCATTTGCCGGGTGACGATACTAAAAAAAAGCTTGTCAAAAGGGTTTATCTGGTCGTGCTGATTGATGTTTTCGTTGCTCTCGCTGGTACACTTTTTTTAGCTCGAACTACTTCCAATAACCTAATTGTTTGGGGAGCATTAGCGGGCTCGATAATGGATATCGATGCCATATTTTACCATGGAAAATTTGTTGATATCTTTAAAACACCATTACCAAAGCCTCTTTCGCGATTACATGGCGGAGTGCAAAACGAAACAGATAGTATCTGGGGAATTGTAATACAATTAGCGATAATTGCTCTGTCTGTGTATTTAGTTTTGAATTATGCCTGACCCCGTACTACATTTACCTCGCGCCGGAGTCTTCCGGTCTTTGTTTAAGAAAGTTGGAGATTTTCTCGTTTATTTCGAAGACTCTTTTCATTAGCTCTTCACGGGGTATAGTTGATACCCCGTCAAGCATCCCAAGTGCTGTGATTGGCCATGCGTCGAAATGCACCCCTGTGCTAATAAGAATACCTGATCTTATTGCGCCTTTATTTCTTTTTGCAATGTCTTTTAGTCTGTTTGGAAAATTTTCTGCACTCATAAAATTGGAAATTAAATTCTAGCATATTCTAATAAATATCTTATATAATTTCAATGTGTCAGAACTTCCAGAAGTTAACCCCAGTACTATACTTACCCGCCAATAATTGCATATTTAGGCGGGAGCGTAAGTACGGGACAAGAACAATTAGTTGAGTGGTATTATTCAAGTATGCCGGAGCTTCCAGAGGTAGAGACAATCAAAAGGGACCTGTCGAGGTTGATTATTGGCGAAAAGATATTGGATATTACTACCGATTCTCCAAAACAAGTACAGCCCTCGCTAACGCTTATGAAAAAGGCAGTTTTAGGCGAGACAATTAAAAGATTCGATAGAAGAGCCAAGCTTCTCTATATGACCTTAACTGGTGGAAAAATACTAGCCTTTCATTTAAAAATGACCGGCCGGCTTTTGGTTAGAAGAAAAGGCGCCAAGCGCGATGATTGGCAGCACGTAGTAATTAAACTCAAAACTAAAGAATCAAAGCTCAAAGGGGGAGATTTAGAATTGCGCTTCTGCGATTTGCGGAAGTTTGGCTGGGTGAGACTTTTTAAAAGTAAAAAAGAGTTGGATGAATTATTAACTAAATTTGGCCCCGATGCGCTAGATTTCAAAAGCCTGAAAGAGTTTCAAGAGATTCTTTCCAAAAGTAAACGTGCGATTAAATTGGTGATAATGGACCAAGGTAAAATTGCCGGCGTTGGTAATATTTATGCCAGCGACGCTCTAAATTTAGCTAAAATTAAACCCCGCCGTCCGGCTAACAAGTTAAGCAAAAACGAAGCTAAAATACTCCTTCAAGCAATCAGAAAAGTCTTAAGTGCCGGGATAAAATACCGAGGCGCTTCTGACCAGTATTACCTGGATGCTTTGGGCCATAAGGGCAAATATCAAGAGCACTTTTTAACTTACAATCGAGAAGGCGAGAAATGCTTTAACTGTGATACCGAGATTAAAAAAATAAAGCTAGGAAATCGAGGGACATATTACTGTCCAGCATGCCAGAAATGATAATAAAAAACATAACAATATCTAATTTCAGAAATATTAAGCGAAAAAAACTCATATTTTCCCCTAACACAACCGTTATTGTAGGACCAAATGCAAGCGGAAAAACAAATATTTTGGAATGCCTTTTCCTGCTTTCAACCGGCAAAAGTTTTTTAGCCAGACTAGAAGCGGAGATGATAAGTCATAAAGATGAAATTGCCAGAGTCAAGGGCGAGTTTGCCAAGCCCAAAACAAATCTCGAGGTTGTATTAACAAGGGGGGAAATAACCATAGGAGAGGATCCCGAAAAAACGGAGAAGGCTCCCAGAAAGAGGCTTTTAGTAAATAAACTTGGAAAGCGGCTTTTCGATTTTGCCGGCAACTTCAAAGTGGTTTTATTTGGACCGCAGGATTTGGAGCTGGTAATTGAATCCCCGAGCAGAAGACGTGACTTTCTCGATACTGTTTTATCTCAAGTAGACAGAGAGTATAGAAGAGCGAGCTTATCTTATGAGAAAGGCCTAAGACAGAGAAACCGGCTTTTGTTTAGAATCAGAGAGGAAGGTTTGTCTAGAAGTCAGCTTTTTTTTTGGAACAGGCTTCTAATAAAAAACGGAGATTACCTGTCAGCCAAAAGAAACGAGTTTGTTCATTTTGTAAATGCTACCGGTAAACTTAATAACCAAGACTTTCGGCTTGATTATGATAAAAATGCCATTTCTGAGGCTCGCCTCGAGCAATACAGAGAAGAGGAAGTAGCCGCAGCGACAACCTTGGTGGGTCCTCACCGTGATGACTTTTGCTTCAGACTAAAGAAAAACAAGCAAGCCAGAGATTTATCAAGATACGGTTCTAGGGGTGAGCAAAGGATGGGAATATTATGGTTAAAGCTTGCTGAACTTGCCTATATTGAACGGGCAACTGATGAAAAACCAACACTTCTTTTGGATGATATTTTTTCGGAACTTGACTATGAACACCGGGAGGTGGTGATGAGGGTAGTAAAGGAGCGACAGACTCCACAACACCTCCGCTCCGCGGGGCAAGCTATTATTACTACCACTGACCTTCATTTTGTCGAAGACTTGAAGAAAGTGGAAAAAATTAGGCTCAAGGGGTAAAATATACACATGTCTGAATCTGAAAAGCCAAAAGGTTCTGGCTCAGCTCGAAAATCTCCGAGTTCGACAGACCAACCGACCTTTGACGAGCATCCACCACCTGGATTTAGTAAAACGGTAGCTGAAGAACAGAAGAGACTCTCAGAAGCTACGAGTATATCCGTTGAAGATATTAAAAAGTACGAAAAAATGTCAGAGGAAGAGTCACAGGGCTAGTTTATTTGACGAAATTACTGAAACTTTATCCACAACGTCTGTAAAAGGAGTTAAGCATTTTCAGCCTTTGCTTTTTAGTTTTTCCTCATGTTTTATGTAAACGTTTTCGGAGACCATGGTTAATGTTAGTATAGGATAAAGAGCAAAAGGGCAAAAGAGCAAGAAGATGGTTAAAACTTTTGAAAAATCAGAACTCGACAAGCTTTACAGGCCAGTACTTGATTCAGGGGGAGAAGGTAACGGACAGGTTACAATCATTGGAGGTTCAAAACTCTTCAGTGGCGCACCGCTTCTTTCATTAAAAGTGGCCTCCAGGATTTGCGATATGGTCTTTTTTACCTCACCGGAACCAAGTCTGGGTGCGGTTGCCGAGAGTATCAAGTCTAAGTTGTTTTCTTTTATCTGGGTTCCATGGAATGACGTTGATGCATATATAGAAAAGTCGGACGCGGTACTTATTGGCCCCGGGTTTATGAGATTCGGCAGCGAAAAAACTCCCGAGAAAAAAAGGAATTATAAGCACCATGAAGTGGGCAAAGCGACTCGAAAAATTACGAAGGAGCTTTTTAAAAAGTTTCCCAATAAGCGCTGGGTGATTGACGCAGGAAGCCTGCAAGTCATAGACCCTGAGTTTTTGCCGAAGGGTTGTATTATTACCCCCAATAAAAAGGAATATCGGCTTTTGTTTAAAGATATGAAACCAAGCGACGCGGCACAAAAATTTGATTGTATAATTAATGCCAAGGGAGCAAGAAATATTGTCTGTTCACCAAAGAATTGTGTAGAAGTTCTCGGTGGTAATCCGGGACTGGCTAAAGGAGGAGTAGGGGATGTTTTAGCCGGGATGACAGTTGCCCTTTATGCAAAAAATGAACCTTTCTTGGCTGCATGTTCTGCCTCCTATATTACAAAGACTTCGGCGGATGAGTTATATAAAAAAGTGGGTCCAAATTATAATGCTGACGATTTAGCTGAAAAGATTGCGGAAGTATTTTATAGACTAGTAAATTAATTCTCGCACCCGAATAGTATTCGGTGCGAGATATGCTTGTGATTTCCGCAAAATTTCCGTAAAATAACTGCTAGTGTATACTCCTAAGTTTTCAATATCAGCCCCACATAGTTTTTACCTCGAGCCTGAGTCTTACAGTCTCGCGCTCTCGAGGGGCGAGTATACGGGGCACACAAAAACAAATGTACCAGCCAAAATTTAGCATTTCAAATAAGATATTAAAGAATATTGGCCAAATCGAAGCCGCCAAGGAAGTGATTGAAAATGCACCTTTGGTGCCTTATTACGAGAAACAGTTTCAATCAGACGCAATTGTCAGGACAGTGCATCACGGTACTCACATTGAAGGGAATGATTTGAGTTTAGACCAGACAAGAAAGGTTCTCGAAGGGAAAGAGATTGTCGGCCGTGAGCGCGATATTCAGGAAGTCATTAATTATAGAAATGTAATGAAGCTTTTGGATGAACTGAAGGAAAAAAGGGGAGGATATGCGGTTTCTGATTTAACCGATTTCCATAAAGAGACTGTTAATAAGCTCGTTTCCAGTGAAAAAGTAGGTGCTTTAAGAAAGACACAGGTTGTAATAAAAGAGGAAGGCACCGGTAGAATAATATTTCAACCCCCTCCATATGTTGAGGTTTCTTTTTTACTAGATGACTTTTTTAATTGGCTGAATTTAGAAAGTGCTGCCGAGATTCACCCTATTATTCGGGCAGGGATTGTTCACTATATTTTAGTTTCTATCCATCCCTTTGTAGAAGGAAATGGTCGGACAGTGAGGGCTTTTGCTTCATTAATTTTACTTCGCGAAGGGTATGATATAAAAAGGTTTTTCGCCTTAGAAGAACACTTTGATTCAGATCCCGGAGCATATTATGAAGCTTTTTCAAAAGTCGATAAACAATCAAAAAATATTGCCTCTCGCGACATAACTCCATGGTTAGAATACTTTACTGAAGTTGTAGCAATTGAGCTTGCTAAAATAAAAGACCGTGTTAGAAAACTCTCGATTGACTCAAAACTTAAGGTTAAAATTGGAGAACAAGTTGCCTTAACCGAACGGCAGATGAAGCTTGTAGAATATCTTTCTGAAAACGGTTCAGGTATCATGCGCGATTTGACTAATATATTAACAATGATCTCCGAAGACACCGTCCTCCGCGAACTGAAAGGATTAATGGAAAAGGGTATAATCAAAAAAGAAGGTAGCACCAAAGCAGCCAGATACGTAATAGTTAGATGAAACCAACTGACCCTCAGTTTTTATACATGATATTAGTTCTGCCTAGTTTATTTGGACTGACTTTGGTTGGGGACGGGTTAAATAAAGTAATGCACGAAGAAACAGGCGGCATTATCAGCGTTATATTCGGACTGATATTTATCGGGGTGGTAATCTTTGCTTTCCTCTTCTTTTCCACCTACCTGGGCTAAGCCTGGTTGGTGCGTCAGCATCATTTATGAAATTTAAAGAACTTGCTATTTATCTGGATAGGCTAGAAAAAACTTCCTCCCGAATTGAAATTACAAAAATCTTGGCAGAACTTTTTAAAAAGTCCGGTAAAGACGAGATCGACCAAGTTGTTTATCTGTCTTTAGGCGGCCTGGCACCTCCTTATGAGAGGGTAGTTTTTAATATTGCCGAGAGGACGATGCTGGCTGTTATTGCGCAAGCTTACAGTAAAAACAGAGAAGAAGTGAAGAGGCTTTATAAAAAAGCGGGAGACTTGGGAGATGTGGCATTCGTTCTCGCTCAAGCTCAGAAGTCCCTCCGGGCCGGACCAGAGGCAAAACTTCCCGGCCTCGCCAAGCGAAGCGGGGCGGGCAAAGCTCCCTCCGGGCCGGGCCAGAGGCAAAACCTGTCAGTTAAGGGGGTTTATATTAAATTAAAACAGATTGCCCAAGATGAGGGGGAAGGAAGCCAGGAAAGGAAAGTTAAAAGCACAGCAAAACTTTTAGGTCAGCTGGACGCACTGAGTGCAAAGTTTGTAGTTCGGATTCCTATCGGCCGTCTTCGTTTGGGTTTTTCCGATAAAACAATAATTGATGCTCTGAGTTGGTATCGGCGGGGTGATAAATCAGCTAAAACTGAACTGGAGAGAGCTTTTTATGTATTGCCGGACGTAGGCCTTTTAGCTAAAAAAGTTAAATCATTAGGTGTTAAAAAGGCAACCAGAAACCCTAAGCCGGCAGTGGGAGTGCCGGTGTTGCCGATGCTGGCACAACGTTTAAAAAGCCCCAAAGAGATGATTGAGAAAATGGAAGAGGTTGCAGTTGAGTCCAAGTTCGACGGTCTTAGGATGCAACTTCACTTTAAAAGAAAGGGTTTTGCGAAAGCTTCGTCTCGCGGGGTGAAGGCTTATACTAGAAATATGAATGAAACTTCTTGGATGTTTCCCGAGCTGAAAAACTTGAAGGACAATATCCGCGCCCGCGAGGTAATATTAGACTCAGAAGCTGTTGGGGTAGACGAAAAAAGAAGAGCACTTGCAAATTTTCAGATGACGATGACCCGCCGGAGGAAACATGCAATTGCGGAAGCTGCTTCCAAAATACCGATTAAATTTTATGTATTTGACCTTCTTTTGAAAAATGGAAAGGGGCTTTTAGACCTGCCATATAAAAAGAGAAGGGAGGAGTTAGCAAAAACTGTCAAGAGCGGAAATATTGTCCAGTTGGTTGACTTTAAAATTACCAAAGACCCAAAAGAAATTGAACGGGAAATGTTTAAGAAGTTATCCAAGGGAATGGAGGGGATAATTGTTAAAAGAACCAGCTCAAGATATGTACCGGGCCGGACCGGTTGGCGGTGGGTGAAGATGAAAGAAGCAGAGAAATCGGTAGCGAAGCTTGCCGATACGATTGATTGCATCGTCATGGGATATTCGGTAGGACGGGGGAGAAGAGCCCAATTTGGGGTGGGGCAGTTTTTAGTTGGAGTATTAGATCTGCCAGCTGGCGGAAGAATTAAAACGGTTACAAAAATCGGAACGGGAATAACCGATGAGCAGTTTAGAGAGCTAAAAAAGCGCTTAAGCAAGATTGAAACCAGGCTTAAGCCAAAAGAATATGAGGTAGATAAAAATTTGGAACCTGATTTTTGGGTTAGACCAGCTCTTGTTGTCGAAATAGCAGCCGACGAGATAACCAAAAGCCCAAGACACTCATCCGGACTTGCCCTCCGCTTCCCGCGTCTTGTCAAATTTCGTGATGACAAGTCAATTAACCAGGCTACTACTCTCTCCGAAGTCAAAAAACTCTTTAGGCTTCAGAAAAACTAGATTTTAAAGACAGGCTAAGTAAAACAGCTCGTCACAAAAGAAAGATCGGACCAGGTTCACCGGGATGGAATGATGACGAAGTTTAATATTTAGCCTAATTTTTGTGATAGCATTAAGTATGCCCACAGAGGATAAAGGGTTGACTTCAGCTGAGGCTAAAAAACGTCTGGAGCAATACGGTCCTAATGCACTGCCTGAAAAGCCGCCTCCTTCGGATTTTACAATCTTTATTGCGCAGCTTAAGAGTCCTTTGGTATATATTCTTTTGGTCGCCGGACTAGTAACGTTTTTCCTTCGTGAATATTCCGACACCACTATTATCTTTTTCGCCGTTTTTGTTAACACCGTTCTTGGTTTTATACAAGAGAGGAAGGCAAGTAAAGCACTCGATGCGCTGAAAAAGCTTATTCATCCGAGAGCAAATGTTATAAGAGACGGAAAAACTAAAGAAATTGATGTTGCCGAAGTCGTGCCTGGAGACATTGTTGTTCTTCATCAAGGAGACAAAATTCCGGCCGGCGGGGAGGTTGTTGAAGCAAACAGATTTTTTACCAGCGAAGCGATTTTGACTGGCGAATCAGTACCAATAGAAAAAAAGGTTAAGGAGGGTGTTTATATGGGAACGATTGCGACTTCCGGTATCGCCAAAATGGAAGTAAAGGTAACTGGAGAGAAGACCGAAATAGGCAAAATTGCTCTTTCGGTTCAAGAGCTCGACGACGACACTCCTTTAAGGCGCCAGTTGGCTCATTTTAGCAGGCAATTAACGTATTTAGTTTTAGGGTTAACGGTCTTTGTATTTATAATAGGGCTTTTGACTGGAAAAGATATTGTTGAAATTCTTCTCACTTCCGTAGCCCTGGCAGTAGCTTCAATCCCGGAAGGACTATTAGTAGGGTTGACTGCAGTTTTGGCAATAGGAATGCAAAGAATTTTATCAAAACGAGGACTAGTTAGAAGGTTGGTGTCTGCAGAAACTCTAGGGGGAGTGACGACTATCTGCGCTGACAAGACAGGCACTCTAACTGAGGGGGAAATGAGAGTCGTAGACTCGGTTGGAAATGAAGACGATATTTCAACCCAAATGATATTGGCAAACGACCTCGACGACCCGATTGTAATTGCAGGATGGGATTGGGCGCTAGCAAAGCTTAAGACTCCGTCAATAAAATTCAAAGTTAGTGACTTTAAGGAAAAACACAAAAGGATAGACAGCATTCCATTTAGTTCGAAAGAAAGATTGTTTGTTTCTTTAAATAAATGGGGTAATCTGCCAGCTGGCGGAAACATGCTTTTCGTTAATGGTGCGCCTGATTTTATCCTCAATTGGTGTAAACTGAGCAAGCAGGATAAAGAAAAAATACGCCTAGAAATAGAGAGGCTGACGAGTCAAGGAAAAAGGCTTTTAGGTCTGGCAAGAAAAGAATTCCCTGCTACTCAAAAAAAGCTCAACATTAAGGATGCGAAAAACGATCTTGAGTGGGTAGGGATTTTGGCATTTTCCGACCCTGTTCGTCCAGGGGTGCGAGAAGCGTTGGAAAAAACAAAAACAGCCGGTATCAGGCTAATCGTAATTACAGGAGACTATCCTCAGACGGCTGCTTCGGTGATGAAAGAATTGGGAATAGAAGTTGATAGTGATTCAACAGTTTTGGGGACTGACCTTGCTGAATGGACTGCCGACGAGTTGTCTGAAAAATTGAAAAAACACAGAAGGCCATCTCTTTTTGCCAGAACTACTCCTGAACAGAAGCTAAAAATTGTCGACGCGCTTAAGAAAAACGGCGAAGTAGTTGCTATGACTGGAGACGGAGTAAATGATGCACCGGCTTTAAACCGGGCGGACATTGGAATAGTAGTTGGAGAGGCTACTGATGTGGCCAAAGAGACGGCTGACCTGGTTCTATTGGATTCTAGTTTTTCGACAGTGGTTTCTGCCATAGAGGAGGGGAGAGGCATGTTTGACAATATCAGAAAAATTATTATCTATTTACTCGCCGATGGTTTCGAGGAAATAGTTGCAGTTATTGCAACACTTATCTTTCACTTACCCTTACCGGTTTCTGCAGCCCAGATTCTTTGGATTAATATAGTTTCAGATGGATTTCCGCACCTGGCGTTAACTGTTGACCCTAAAGAGCCCGGCATTATGCAAAAATCTCCTCGAGATCCAAAACAACCATTGGTCAATTCTTTTATGAAAAAACTCATTTTCTTAGTTTCTCTTGAAGGGGGGATAGTAGCGTTTTCTGTTTTTTATTATTTTCTAAAAACTACCGGGGATACAAACCTGGCCCGGTCAGTTGCATTCGCCACTCTAGGAATTAATTCATTAATCTATGTTTTTTCAATCAGGATTTTAGAAGATCCGTTTTGGAAGGAGAATCCATTTGACAATAAATGGTTAAACATGGCGGTAATTGCAGGATTGATATTTCAAGTCTTTCCCTTTCTTTTTGAACCGACAAGAAAGTTTCTAGAGATAGAAAAACTTACCTTAAGCGAGTGGTCTATTGTCTTCGGTGCAGGTTTATTTATGTTTGGAATGATCGAAATATCAAAGTACGTTTTTAGACACAAACTTGTTCTCAAGCATCAATGACAGGACCAATTATTGTTGTAATTATCTTATTTTCTCTGCTTCTAATTAAAAGTGCCGATTGGGTGATTATTGCCATCAGAAGGATAAGCAAGGACACGTCGGCTAAAGCCTTTACTATCTCAGCAATAATTTTGGCAATTGGAACGTCTTTTCCTGAGCTTTTTGTGGGTATCACTTCGGCCTTGGAAGGTACACCCGAGATATCCTTAGGTGATGTAACCGGTTCAAATATAGCTAATATTTCTCTGGTTGCCGGCGTGACAGCTTTAGTGGCAGGCAGAGTAAGAGTTCACGGGAAGTATTTAAGGAGAGACGTATGGATTGCGCTGGTTGCGGGGATGCTGCCGCTTATTTTATTAATTGACCAGGAACTATCTCGGGTTGATGGATTAATACTGTTGACAGTCTACTTTGCTTATGCTTCCAGTTTTTTCAGAAGAAGATATTTAGAAATTGGCCGTGAGCAGCAAGAAGAAACCTTTTTTTACCGCTTCATTAGAAAATTTAACCACATCGATGCAGAAAAAAGACGGGAATTCGGAAGGCTTTTTGTCGGAATTGCCATAATGCTCTTTTCAGCTGATGTGATTGTTAGGCTGGCAATGTACCTGGCAAGTATGGCTAATATTCCAAACTTTGTAGTCGGTTTAGTTATTATTGCAGTTGGCACCTCCTTGCCTGAATTTGCTTTTTCCCTGCGTTCTCTGAAAGAGCATGAACCTTCAATGTTTTTTGGAAACCTTTTGGGCTCAACCATAGCCAACTCAACACTGGTAATTGGAATAGTTTCTATCATTCATCCAATAACGGTAGTCGCCGTGAATAAGTACTTAATTGCCGTTTTGGCATTTATAATTATCTTTATCAGTTTTTGGTATTTCATAAGGAGCAAACATCGTTTGGACAGGTGGGAATCAGGAGTTTTGTTAATTCTATATCTAGCTTTTGTAATAGCCGAATTCTTTTAGTTTATTATTCTCCTTACAAGCTTTGCTTCAAAGGAGCAAATGCAAAGAGTAAAACTTGTCGACAGGGTTTGTGTAAAGGTATAATGTCGCCACTACGTTCATGAAGGTTATTGCGGATTTACATATACACTCTCGTTTTTCAAGGGCGGTTTCTTCTCAGATGGCAGTCCCAACAATTTCTTCTTGGGCGAAAAAGAAAGGTATCGGTTTGGTTGCTACAGGAGACTGGACTCACCCTGTTTGGTTAAGAGAGCTTAAGGCTAATTTAATAGAGGACAATGAGGGTGTTTATAAGCTCAAAGAGCTTGCAAGCTCCGCTTATAAAACAAAACGACAAAACGACAAAACGCGATTTCTGCTTTCTACCGAAGTCAGTTCGATATATTCTCAAGGAGGCAAAACAAGAAGGATTCATGCCTTGATTTTTGCACCGGATTTTGAAGCAATCGACAAAATTAATAGAGAGCTGACAGTTAGGGGCGCCAACTTGATGAGCGACGGCAGGCCGATAATGGGATTATCGGCAAAGGTGGTAGCTCAGATAGTCTTAGAAGCAGACGAGAGGTGTCTGGTAATTCCTGCACATGCTTGGACTCCCTGGTTTTCGCTTTATGGTTCGAAGAGCGGATTTGACTCGATTGAAGAGTGTTTTGGAGATTTGGAAAAAAACATTTATGCAATTGAAACAGGTCTTAGTAGCGACCCGGCAATGAACTGGAGGGTGGAAGAGCTTAACTCAAGAAGAATTCTTTCCTCATCTGATGCCCATTCCCCCCAAAAAATGGGGAGAGAAGCGACTGTTTTTGAATTACCGGAGCTAAATTATGAGAATGTAAGACAGGCAATTGTTGGAGAAGGAGATTCTCAGATTCTATATACAATTGAATTTTATCCAGAGGAAGGCAAGTACCATTATACCGGTCATAGGAAATGTGAGGTGACCTACTCTCCAAACGAAGCTCGTAAAAAAGGAATAATCTGCCCTGTTTGTACCAAACCCCTAACTGTCGGAGTGATGTCGAGAGTCGAAACGTTGGCAAAAACCGAAGTGGAGACGGAAAGTGAAACAGACGAAGCAGGAGTGAGGTGGATAAAAGATAAAAACAGAAAACGAACACCTTATGTGATGCTGGTTCCTCTAATGGAGATTATTGCCGAGGCGCTTAAGGTTGGAGCAGGCAGTAAGCAAGTAGCCAGTGTTTATGAACAGCTGGTCAATACTTTCGACAATGAATTTAATATATTGCTTAAAATTCCACTTTCGGAGATGGGAAAAGTAGCCGATGCAAAAGTCGTTGAAGGAATAAAGAAAGTAAGAAGCGGAGATATCTCAATTAAGCCTGGATATGACGGGGTTTTTGGAGAAGTGATGATTTGGAAAGAAGAAGATAAAAATGAAGAATCCGTATCCGACCAGACAACGCTATTTTAATTTAGTATTGACCTAACTAAGCTTTTTTGAAAAGATTAAGATATGTGAGAGGCCTCCGGCCCGGCCACCGGCTCAGACGAGCCTTTAGCTTGGAGAGAGGACCTCTGGCCCGGAGGGTGGTGATATAAATGGCAGCAAAATCCGCAACAGGTTTGAGTAAAAATACTGCAGGCGCTCTAGCGTATGTTTTAGGTCCAGTAACGGGAGTAGTCTTTTTGGTTTTAGAAAAAGATGCGTTTGTTCGTTTCCATGCGATGCAGTCGATAGTTGTCTTTGTAGGGCTTTTCCTTCTTCAGTGGGTTTTCGGTCTAACGATAATACTCTTAGCATTAGTACCCCTGATAAGCCTATTTGGTTTTGTGCTCTGGCTGATACTTATATACAAAGCTTGGCAGGGAGAAGAGTGGGAAGTACCGGTTTTAGGCAAATACGCAAGGAAGCTGGTAAAAAAGGTTTAAGCTAGACATCTGTCCTCGTTGATATTATGAACGAGCGGGAGCGAATGGTTGATGTAATAAAGGAGCGGTATGGTTTGGATGCCTCCAAAGTTTTTTCCGCAATGCTTCAAGTGCCAAGGGAAAAATTTGTAGCTAAAAAATATCGAGTTATCGCCTATAACGACAGTGCTGTTCCTATTGAGCATGGACAGACGATGAGCCAGCCTTATACGGTTGCTTTTATGACGGGGCTATTAAATTTAGATGGGCATGAGCGCGTTTTGGAGATAGGTACGGGTTCAGGCTACCAGGCTGCAGTTTTGTCTCATTTAGCAAAAGAAGTTTATACTATTGAAATCATCCGCCAGCTGGCGGACCGAGCTAAAAAGAGATTGAGAAAGCTAGGATATAAAAACGTGTTTGTAAAGAAAGGAAGCGGGGAGTGGGGATGGAGAGAAAAAGCTCCTTTCGACGCAATAATAATAACAGCCGGCATTTCTAATGATTTACCCTCGGATTTAGTCGACCAGTTAAAAGAAGGCGGAGTTTTAGTGGCTCCGATGGGCGGTGGACACGATAAGACAATGACTAAGTTCATCAAAGGGGAAAAGGGCAAATTAAAGAAAGAAAAGCACGGCATTTTCACCTTCGTCCCCTTCGTCTCTGAACCTAACTGATTTTGGTGGTAAGATTGTTTTGATGAAGCTAATCATAGGTATTGGAAATCCGGGAAAGAAATATGAGAATAACCGACACAATGCTGGATTTTTCGTTATTGATAGATTAGTTGAAGAGTTCAGGGTTAGGGGTTACGGGCTACAGCAAGAGTGGAAAAGAAGCACGAAAGGTAAACTTCAGTATATTTGGTTCGATGTTGACGGAGAGAAAACAGAATTTATCAAGCCTCAGATATTTATGAATGATTCGGGCTTTTCTGTTGCTTATGCATACAAAAATCACCCAGAATTAGAATATGAGGATATTTATATCATTCATGATGATTTAGACTTACCTTTAGGAAGCTATAAAATTCAGAAAGGAAAAGGGCCAAGGGAACACAGGGGGCTACTTTCAATCTATGATTCGCTGGGAAATAAGGATTTTTGGCATGTGAGGGTGGGAGTGGAGAATAGGCAAAAAAGGTCAAAAGTTCCCTCTGGCGAGGATTATGTTCTACAAGATTTTACCGAAGATGAAATGGTGGTTATCAAGGAAGTTATTGGTAGAATAAATAAGGATCTGATTGATCGATTATCTATTCACTAGTTACCAATCATTATTCACTAACGTATGATTACCGGGTACCTACCGTCCAGCCTTCATTTTTTCTATCGTCCGAAGGACGACCTGTATCACTTGTTTCTTAGCCGAGTTGGAAGAAAAATATCGATTATTCTTCTCCAGTTATTCTCCCCGATTTATATTTTCCAGATTGCCAAAACGCAAGGGTTTTCAGAAACATACGCCGTCTTAGTAGTTTTAAGCTACTTCCTTTTTATGGCGATAATAAAATTTCTGGTTATTCCGCTGTCTGAAAATTTGAGCCAGAAAATCGGATTTAAAGGGATAATTTGGGCATCGGCGATTCCTTTTTTTCTTTTTATTCTCAGCATTGTTTATGCAAAGAACATGCCTTCATTGCTTATTCTTTCCTCCTTTCTGTTTGGGGTTCACTCGGCTTTTTATTGGTGGGGATACCATGGATATTTTGTAAAGTCGGCAGATAGAAAACATATTGGAAGAAGTGTTGGACAGGCAAGGCTTATGGAGACTATTGCTTCGGTGGTTACTCCTTTTGCCGGTGCAGTTATCACTAGCTATTTTGGATTTACCGCTTTATTTGTTACAGCTGCAATAGTAGTTTATCTTTCTTTGCTAATGCTTGGGAGGCATAATGACAAAAAGCAAAGAAGAGATGTCAAATACGCTAATGTTTTAGGATTGATAAAAGACCACAAGTTGGTTTCTTTGGCATACATAGGGTATGGGGGAGAATTTATTGTCTATTCCGTAGTTTGGCCATTATTTTTGTTCTTATTTTTTGGCTCGGTAATTAACCTAGGCGTAATTGTTTCCCTCGCCTCCCTGATATCTGCCGTTTTTGCACTCTCGGTGGGGGAATGGGTCGATAAGCAAGGAGAGAGGAAGGCGTTGATGCTTGGGTCGCCCCTAGTGTCAATATCGTGGCTGGCAAGAGCTATTGGCAGAAACATGCTGCCGTTTGTATTTGCAGACAGTATATGGAATTTTGGACGAAGGCTTGTATATATACCGCTGGATACTTTGGCATATAAGAAAGCCAGAGAAGCAGAATCTGCCAAAGGCATCCTTTTTAGGATGATTTCGGTAAATTTGGGAGTGATCCTTGGACTTTTAGTTTTAATAATCTGGGTATATATAACCGGGAGCTTGTCTTCTAGTTTTTATTTCGTTGCCCTTTTAGGAGCACTGCCATTGATTGCAGTGCTAAAAGGAAGAATTCGTGGTACAGAATAGAAGAAAAAAATTAAGTAGCAATAAAGGATTTTCGTCTGTTTCAGATGTTTTAGGTGGCTTTAAGTCCGATAAGGACAAATATATTAGTTTCGAGTTTCAAAAATACGGATACGAGCTGGCCAAAGAACTTGGAGACCTCAAAAGTAAATCCTTATATATCAAGCTTGCCAAGGAAAACCCCAGAGGACTTTTAGAAAATGCTAGGAATTTCGTTAAAGACGCCATGAATGTGAAGAGTAAACCCCGGCTATTCATGTGGCGTTTGAAACAATTAACGAACGAAGATAAGAATGAAAAAGGATGAGGTAAGGAAAATAATGTCAAATAACAAAGAACAAATGCCAAATCAAGCCCAAATGACTAAATGTCTAAAAAATATAATTTAGTTTTTAGATTTTGACATTCATTCGTCATTTGGAGTTTGAAATTTTGGATTAATACTGTTTCGAATTTATAGATATGCTGTCCTTACAAGGTAACTGGATTGATCTAATAATCATTACGGTTGTAATTTATTTTACCAGCGAAGCATTTCGGGTTGGTTTTTGGGCTATTCTTGCCAACTTTATCTCGTTTTCTTTGTCCTTGGTTATTGCTCTGATAGGCTACCAATTTACTTCGGGATTGCTGCAGAATAACTTCGCCCTTTCTCATTCAACTGCAAATGCGATAGGGTTTTTCCTGACAGCAGTGATAGTTGAGGGGATTTTAGGATTTTTATCGGTTAGGGCAGTGAGAAAAATGCCGTCGCGTTTTACGAAAAAGTGGTGGAGCAAAATACTTGCCATCGTTCCTGCTGCCGGTGAAGGGGTAGTTTTAATCGCCTTTGTGTTGACATTATTTCTTGCTCTCCCAATCCTTCCAAAGGTAAAGGCAGGGATATCAGATTCGAAGATTGGAGGATTGCTGGTTCGCAATACGAGTGGTCTTGAAGCTAGAATTGACGAGGTTTTTGGAGGAGCAGTTGAGGATTCGGTTACTTACTTTACTGTCAACCCCGAACGCAGCGAATCGATACCTTTACATATTGACAGACTTGGACTTTCGGAGGACAAGGAAGCCGAAAAGGCAATGCTTGTGTTAGTTAACAATGAACGTTCAAGCAGGGGAATAAAAAGACTTGAATGGAGCCCTGAACTAGTAGGGATTGCCAGGACACATGCCCAAGATATGTGGGAAAGACGTTATTTTGGTCACGTATCGCCTGACGGCGATGATATCTCCGATAGGCTAGAAAAGGCAGAGGTTGAATATCGAGTTGCGGGAGAGAATTTAGCCTTTGCACCAACCACTGCTATCGCCCATGTAGGATTAATGGAATCTCCGGGTCATAAAGCCAATATATTATCATCCGAGTTTGGAAAGTTAAGTATCGGCGTCATCGACAATGGCGTACATGGCAAAATATTTGTACAGGTTTTCACTGATTAGGTAAGATACTTGTCCAGGTGCTTACGGATTAGGATGTAGCAAGTAGTATGTAGTATGGGAAAAAAGCTTTTTGAGCAAGTGTATGAAGTTGTCAGAAGCATTCCTGTAGGGAAGGTGGCGACGTATGGTCAAATAGCACGGCTAGTGAATAGTTCAAGTTCAAATACAAGGATTACTCCGAGGGTGGTGGGGTGGGCTTTACATGCTAATAGGGACCCAGATACTCCGTGTCATCGGGTGGTTGATAGGAATGGTAGGTTGGCTCCAAACTTTGCTTTTGATGGACCAAAAGAGCAGAAAAGACGACTTGTAGCAGAAGAGGTTAAATTTAAAAACGAGTCACACGTTGATCTGAATAGATATAAATGGGAAAGAAAATAACCAGAGCCCATATTTACATTGAGGGGAGAGTCCAGACAGTTTCGTACCGATACTGGGCCCTTCGACAGGCTCGGGGTCTTCGACTCACTGGGTGGGTGAAGAACCTAGCTGACGGTCGAGTAGAAGCTGTTTTTGAGGGGCCGAAAAAAGAAGTAGAGAAGGTAATTAAAAAGTGTCGCAAAGGCCCTATGCTTGCGGGAGTAAAACACATAGATGTTATCTGGGAAAAACCTAAAGGGGAGTTCACTTCTTTTCAAATTGTGGCATAATTAGATTAAGTCTTATGAAGAAAGAATTGGTTACTCACTTTTCCTTCATGATCGCTCTTTTTATCTTCGTTTCCTTATACCGGGGCTGGCTTGATTTAACCTACCTGCCCTTCTGGGTAGGGGGAGTATTAGGTACCATTTTGCCGGATTTAGACCATCTGATTTATGTCTATTTTTTAAGACCTGGTGAAATAACGTCTCAAGCGGTAGCGTCTTTGATTGAAAAGAGAGAAGCGGTAAAAAGCCTGGTATTATTAGCCGAAACCAGGGCAGAGAGAAAGCATCTTGTGTTTCATACCCTCCAGTTTAATATTCTATTCCTTTTATTTGTCTTTTTGATAGGTACCTCCACCGGAAGCTATCTGGGAATAGGATTGGTTTTAGCGTTTTCACTTCATCTTCTAATTGACCAAATTGTTGACTTTATGGAGACAGGCAGTCTTTCGAATTGGTTAAGACAAGTCAATATCGAGTTTACCAAAGAGCAAAGACGTTGGTATTTAATTTTAAACATTGTCGTACTTCTAATCTTCAGCTTCTTGTTGTGAGCCTGGATTAGCATTGCAAAACACTGTACACTAATCAATCGTGGAAGGAGAAAAATTAACTAAAAGAGAAAAGCGCGCTCTTGCCAAAGAGGAGAAAAGAAAGATTCGCGAGCGAAGCGAGAGGACAAAAAAGATTAGAAATTGGTTTATTGGTTTATTGGTAATTATTGGATTATTCTTCGGTGGTTATAGATTTCTTCAATGGATAAATACACCGCAGCCCGAGGCAACGCAGACAGAAATTGAAGTAATAGGGGATGAGTGGATTAAGGGTAACCCGGAAGCTTCAATTACTTTAGTGGAATACAGCGACTTTCAGTGTCCGGCTTGCAAGAATTATGCTCCGCTAGTAAAGAGGCTTTCCGAAGAGTTGCCTGATGATTTAAGAATCGTTTACCGGCAATATCCCCTTACCTCAATCCATAAAAATGCTTTTGCATCTGCCAAAGCGAGTGAGGCCGCCGGCAAACAGGGAAAGTTTTGGGAAATGCATGATTTGCTTTTTGAAAATCAAGACTCATGGTCAGCCGACTCGAGTCCCGAGGATAAGTTTGAAGGATACGCCAGTGAGATTGGGCTAGAGATTGAACAATTTAAAGCAGATTATGATAGCGATGAGGCAAAAGATGCAGTCAATGAAGATATTGCGACTGCTAATCGTTTAGGCCTTAGTTCAACCCCTTCATTTACCTTAAACGATAGAAAGATAGAAAGTCCCAAGAGCTATGACGCCTTTAAAGGACTTATCGAGGACGAAATCCGAGACTATAGCATACAATAATGACGGACTTTTTGTTAAACGTTCTTTCTCTTTTGACTCTTTTAGGGAATATTGCTTTGGTATTATTTGTCCCCTTGTACTTTCTAGGAAGAAAAAATCGATATTTTTTAAACTTGGAGAAATTATTGAAAAAAAGAGCATTGCTTTTTGCTTTTGTTATCACTTTATCATCAGTACTCGGCAGTCTTTATTTCTCGGAAATTGCAAAATTTGAACCTTGCAAGCTCTGCTGGTTCCAAAGAGTATTTATGTATCCATTGCCAATAATACTGGGCATGGCGTTATTTAAAAAGGCTCGGGATGTTATTTATTATGCAATGCCTCTTTCGGTGATTGGTGGACTATTTGCTCTCTATCACTACATTCTTCAAATGTCGACGAATCCGCTTGCACCTTGCTCGACCATAGGTTTTTCCGTCTCCTGTTCGGAAAGGTTTATTACCCATTACGGTTATATCACCATTCCTTTTATGTCTTTAACCGGTTTTGTGATAATCTCCTTGCTTCTTCTTTTCACTTCTGAAAGAATTAAAAAGTAGTGGAACTTATCGGTTTTATCCTGGATTTAATCGGAACGGTGATGATTGCCTATACCGTGCTCTCCGTTCATTACCGTGTGCGCAAGGAGCATAAAATTGACGATGTTGTTTTTAAGCACATGAGGCGTGAGCAGGTAGCGGGAATGATTGGCATAAGCCTAATAATAATCGGATTTTTGCTGCAGCTACCTTCGAAATTATGAACCCGCAACCGTTTCGCCCAGCTGAGCTGGGCTTCGGGAGACACTCCGTATAAGCTGTGTGGAAAGGTTGGCAGATTAGTGATTACTACTTATCTTGACAAGGAAAGAGACACTGAGGCCCAATGAAGGTTGTTTGGTAGAAATATGACAGGTTATTCCTTGCAACAGTTAATTGCCTTTTTAACAAGTTCGCCAAGCTTATCAAAGACAGAAGCATTTCCTTTTTGTTCTGATTTTTCATCGGTAAAGCGAATCTCATTCTTTTCCTGTCCTATTTTTTTTACTTTATCTACCCCTACTACGTTTAAATTAATTCCCCAGAATAGGGAGTAGAGCTTATAAGCTTTGTCGAATAAATCTTCGGCCTTTTTATTTTGGTTTTTTTTGAGCTCTTTCGTTCCAACCTCAATCAGCCTCATGGAGGCAGCTAGCAGGTGTTTGCTGATACACCAAACCTCACCCTCATAATCTTTTACGATTTCCTTTAGGAGATCGATCCGTAAGGACCTAATTTCATTTAAAAGGTCAAGGTATTTTCTCTTTCCGGTTTTTTGAGAGGTGAAGAAAAGATGCTCTTCAATCGAAATTAAGTTCATAATTCCAATTGATAGGTCTTCGCCGGAGGATAAGTCCAGCTTTTTTTCTTTAGTTACCTTCTCTACTTTGTCTAGGAGATTTGAAAATTGCTTATCTTTTTTCATTTTATTCGTGCATTCGCAAAAACCGTGAACTTCAGTTCGCGGATGAAGCGAACGCAAAGAGTCAAGCTTTTCTTGGCTAAAGGCCGAGAATACAGCGGATTTTTAGCACGCTGTAGTTTATCTACTTGACATTAAAAATAACTCTGGTAAATTATTTATATCCCCCCCGGGGGGATAGGAATAGATTAACCAATATGGATAAAACTGTCAAGAAACAAACACTTCACCGCTTAGCGATTGCGGAGGGACATTTAAAGAAGGTAAGAAAAATGGTTGAGGAGGATGCTTATTGCCCTGATGTTATCCATCAATCCCAAGCTGTCCAGGCTGCCCTTAAAAAAACAGACGAAGTAATCCTTCACGGACATCTCCATAGCTGTGTCTTACAAGATATGCATGGCCCAAAAGCAAAAAATGAAAAGTTAGTAGAAGAGATTGTTGATCTTTTCTCGAAGAATCAGAACCAATGAAAAACGATTTCAAAGTAATGATTGGCGCATTGGGAATTACGTTTCTGATTATCGTTGGCGGAGTAGCACTTTTTGGGGGAGAAGAGGGGAATACAGAGCAGACTTCAATGTCTCAAGTGATGGGGGTGGAAACAAACCCGGCTAACTATGAGCTTGGAGCCGTGCCGATAAACGGAGGAATTGTGACTAAGGAATATGAGATTAAAAATACTACAGACAAAGTGATAAAGTTTAAAAAGATTGCCACTTCCTGCATGTGTACTCAGGCTAAGGTGTCTGTCGGAGGCAAGGAGACACGCTTTTTCGGAATGGAGCATGCGATGGATAAAAATCCGCCGGTTAATCTTGAATTCGAGCCTGGCCAAACAGGAAATGTAACGGTTAATTTTGACCCGGCTGCACACGGACCCCAAGGAGTGGGGCCTTTTAATAGAAGTGTTTTGTTAACCTTTTCAGACCCGGCCGGAGTTAAAGAACTCAAGTTTAGTGGTACTGTAGTTTCTAGCAACTAGAGCGATGAGAAAACTTATCATAACACTTCTTGCCATATTTTTACTATTCAGTATTCACCAGACACTAATCACTCGCGAAGCGCTCGCTCACTGCCCTTTATGCGTTGCTGGTACAGGAGCAGGCTTGGTACTATCCAGGTGGTTGGGAATTGATGATTCTATTAGCGGTGTTTGGATTGCAGCCCTTTTGGGAGCTATCTCCTTATGGTTTTCAAGCTCCCTCAAGAAGAAATATTTGCCATGGCAGGAGATCGTCATTTACACAGGCGTGTTTGGAACAACTTTGTGGAGCTTTTACGCGTTTAAACTCATAGACGAACATGCCGGGCTAATCATGGGGGTTCCGAAACTGACTTTCGGAATAGTAGCCGGAGGTATAACCTTTTACCTTGTTGAGGTAGGAAATGCATTTCTCAAGAAAAAAAGAGGAAAGGTTCTATTTGCTTATCAGCCGATTGTTTTTAGCCTGGCAGCGATGCTTTTCTTAAGCGCAGCAATTTATATTTTTATTAATTATTTTATTTGACGAGTTACATAAGGTATAAATGATGAACACAGAAATTAAGGAAAAGGATAGCAAAGTCAAAAAAGCTGCTTCCCGAAGGAGTAGCAAAAAGATAAAATCAACCAATTTCTGGCGGAGGGCAGCATTGGTACTTCTGGGAATTTTTATCTTTAGTCAGCTTTTCAGTGTTGATATTCAACCGAAATTTGAATTTCTAAACCTGCCTTTTCTAAATCAAAAAAAGTCCGAGGAAGAAAGTAGTACCTTAAGCGATAAAATTGAGGTGACTGCTCTACAGAAAGAAGTTGTCCCTCCGGAGGGTTTCGAACTTCCTATTTCTTGGGGTGATCTAGGCCCGGTACTTTTAGACATCGGAGTGATTGACTTGCCTAAATTCGAAGAGATATCAGACCTGTCAGAAGAACAAAGGGAGATACTTACTAAAGGTTCGGAAGAGGCAATAAAGATAACCCAGGACAATAGCCGTTTTGTGGTTAACATGCTTTGGGCAGTAGGTCTTGCTCAGAATAGTAAGGTTTATGAAGAAGGACCGATGGGGAAGGAGTATAAAGACAGAGCAGCAAACTTTGCCTCCACAGGAGGTTGGACATTAGGGAAACAAGCGGCGATGAGCTATTTAAATAACTTCTATGTTGTTGACCTATCAGATGAGCAGCAAGAAAAAGTTGCTGATATTGCTAAAAATGTCTACAGGCCGTGCTGCGGCAATAGTACTTGGTTTCCCGACTGCAATCATGGCATGGCAGCCCTTGGGGCAATTGAATTGATGGTAGCAAAAGGTATTTCTGAAGATGAAATATATAAAAATTTATTGGTGCTTAATTCGTACTGGTTTCCTTCAATCTATATCGAACTGGCAACCTATTTTAAAGAGCAGGGTGAAGATTGGAACCAAGTTGATGCCAAGCTTGTTTTGGGTCAAGAATATTCCAGCGCCCAAGGGTATCAGGCTACTCGTCAAAAAATAAAAAGCCTTCCTCAGCCTCAGCAGGGCGGAGGTAGCTGTGGGGTATAAAGAAATTTTATGAGGAAACTTTACCGGTCTGTTTATTTTTGGCAAATAGCTACTTTTATCCTGCTTGGGGTTTTAGTAGTAAACAAAGTCGTACCCGGCGTGGCTCATGTAATGAAATCCGACCGCTTATCGGATTTAACTATTGTTGAGCCTGTTGAAGCTAGTGAGATTTATCCAATGTTTACTTGTCCCTGTTGCGGCGAACCGTTGAATAAGGAGGAACCTTGCTGCGGGGCAATGATTCAGATGATTGATTTTATTGACCAGCAAATTTCTCAAAGCACAGACAAAGACGACGTAATTTTGGCTACAGCAAAGCAGTTTGGTCTGGATAGATTAACGAACGAAGAAGACATAGTCGCATTAAAGCAAAAGTTGACAGACCTCGCACCAGCCGATGCTCCCAAAATAGAATTTGCAGAAATAGAGTATGATTTAGGAGAAGTTAGCCAAACTGAAGGAATCGTCTCGACAGACTTTGAATTTAGTAATCAGGGAAAAAGTGATTTGGTGATTAACAAACTCAGCTCTTCTTGCGGTTGTACTTCAGGAGCAATTGTATATAGAGACGAAGTTGGGCCTCAATTCACTATGGAAGGACATGGTCAAGAAAACCCAAAAAATTGGCAGGTAGCAATATCCCCCGGGGATAACGCAATTATGAGGGTTTATTATGACTTGACAGTCCATCCTGATTTAGAAGGGGCAGTCACCAGAACCGTATCGATTTTTTCAAATGACCCGGTTGAATTTGAGAAAAAAGTAACCATAACGCTGGTGCAGACGAAATAGATTATGAAAAAAGTTTACCCAATCTTAATAGGAGCAATACTGATCGCCGTATTGGTATTTTGGTATGGAAACAATAAAGCAGAGACAGCTGAGATTCAAGGCAGTGTAACTTTGGTAGATGCGATAGTTTTCTCAGAGCTTGCAAACGACAAAGAAACATTCTTGCTTGATGTTCATATTCCGGAGCAATCCCATATCCCGGGAACCGATGCCATAATTGCCTACAACCAAATATCAGAGAATCAAAACCAGCTTCCCCAAGATAAAGACACTCCAATTCTAGTTTACTGTCGTTCGGGTTCAATGAGCGCCCAAGCCGCAGAAGAGATTGTTAGTCTCGGATACAGCCAGGTTTATGACCTCGAGGGAGGCATTAATGCTTACAGGGAAGCTAATGCAGAGGTAACAATTACACCAGAAAATCAGAATTTAGGGGAGGTTATTTTTGGAGATGTTCCAACTACAAGTTTTACTCTTACTAATTTTACGCCGGCGCCGCTTACCATTACCCGAGTGTCAACCTCTTGCGGATGTACTAAAGCGGGAGTTGAAAAGGAGGAACTTGATGCTTATGAAAGCACTCAAGTTAAAGTATCCTTTGATCCCGCCGTACACAAAGACGACACTGACCTAGGCGACTTAACTCGTACGATATATATTGAAACAGATAACCCTAATTTTCCCAAGCTAGAAAGTACAATTACTGCTAACGTGATAACATCTTCCTCACCCTAAAGGGCGAGGTTTTCATCTCTAAAGAAAGATGTTGATACAGCTTCAATTCATCCCCGCCATAAATGGCGCGGTATTCTTGAAGCTTTTAATAAAGAAATTAGATGACACAAAAAGACAAGAAAGAAAACAAAGAAGAATTAGTAAAAGACCCTGTTTGCGGGATGGTGAAATCAGTAGGGGACATGAAGACAAAAGTTGAATATAAGGGTAAAATTTATTACTTTTGCACCGATGGAGACAAAGAGATGTTTGAGGCGTTTCCCGATAATTGGGTTCCGAAGAAAGACAGAAAGGAGATAAGCGATGTCTAGTTGCTGCGAGGAACATAACGAAAAAACTAAAGTTAAAAAGGTAATGGAAAAAAATCATCAGGAGAGACACAAGTCAATTATTGGTAAATACTTATATAATTTAGGTAAGAGGGAGGTAGAAAAGAAAGTAAAAAAAGACCATGGGGAGTGCTGCTAATTAATTGGAAATAGCTTAGATGAATATCAAACTTATAAGAAATGAAGGTTGCCATATTTGGCAGACGGCAGAGAAGGCTCTAAAGGAAGCCCTTAAGCAGGCAGAACTTCCGGAGGAGTTTGATGTTATGGTTGTAAAAGATGACGGAGAAGCTAAGAAATATCGTTTTTTTGGCTCGCCACAGGTAACAATTGATGGAAGAGATTTAGATCCATCGGCGGAGAAAGCCACCCAGTTTCAGGTTGAAGGATGCAGATTCTATATGTGGCCTCCGGCCCGTAGAGCCTCTGGCTCGGAGAGCAAAATGTACGAGTATCCTCCCAAAGCCATGATATTGGAAGCTTTAAAGAAAAGATAGCTTGGGTTACTAATATTAGACTTTTTCTCCAGCCCAGTTGTAAATCCAAACAAAGGTAAAAACTAGCACATAGCTAACAACTGCAGCCTCAATCATGCCGCCAATAAGACCTCCTGCTGTTTGGTTAAAAAATACATGCCATTTGGCCATTTGTTCCGCGGCCGAAACATATATACCCATACTTGCCAGAAGCCAGAGGACCAACATAAAAAGAGCTGACCAAATTGCAAAGGAAAGTGCAAGCTGTTTTGCTACAAGTTTTTTAGGCATTTATATCACCTCCCTTCACTTGACAAATACCCCAGAGGGGTGTACGGTATCATTATTATGGACAATAATGATGTTAAAAGTCAAGCGGAAAAGAGAATCAATATTATTAAAGGCCAACTTAATGGCCTTTATAAAATGATCGATGAGGACGAGTATTGTACGGACGTGCTTGATCAGTCTTTGGCAATACAAAACTCGTTGAAAAGTCTTGACTCCTTGATTCTTGAAAGACATTTGACTACCCACGTTGCCGACCAATTCAAAGACCAAAAAGAAAGAGCGGTTAAGGAGCTTTTAAAAGTCTTTAAAAGAAAGCAGAAAAACAATTAAATAGAAAATGCTAATTCCGAAGGATAAAAATGAGTAAAACGCAAAAAAATCATCAGAGTCATAGGAAATACACTTGCCCCATGCACCCGGAGATAATTTCGGATAAACCAGGGAAATGCTCCAAATGTGGGATGGATCTGGTTGAAATGGGCAAAGAAGACCAAATTGGACAGCACGACCATTCGATGATGCATGGCGGTCCCGAGATGGCTAAAAATTTTCTACGAAGATTTTTAATTGTTACTGTTTTACTTGTCCCACTTGCAATATTTTCTAAACCGGCAGTGGAATATCTAAACTTTCCTGACTTTGCCATTCGCCCCTATTTAGATTTTGCAATTGCGACTGTTATTTTCTACTTCGGTCTTGTCTTTTTTGAGCATGCAAAGCATGAAATTAAAGCTCGTCAGTACGGAATGATGACTTTAGTGTCTCTTGCGGTTGGTGCCGGATATTTGTTCTCTACGGCTTCAACTTTTATCCCCAGTATAGAGGTGGAGTTTTATCTTGAAATCTCAACCCTGATTTGGGTTTTGCTTTTTGGACACTTTATGGAGGCGAAATCCTCGTCTGCAGCAGGCAACGCTTTACAGGAAGTGGCTAAATTGTTACCAAAAAAGGCACACCTTATTGTAGACGGAGGAGCTCGTGATGTGGATATTGACGAACTTAAAAAAGGAGATGTTGTCCGAGTTTTGCCGGGCGAGAAAATTCCAGCTGATGGTGTTATATCAAAAGGAAGCGCGAATTTTAATGAGGCTCATATAAGCGGTGAGTCAAAACCAGTTGAAAAAGCAAAAGGAGATAAAACTATTGCTGGCGCGATATGCATTGATGGGTCAATTGAAGTAGAGCTTGATAGGGTTGGGGAGAATTCAACCATAGGGCAAATTAAAAAGCTAATCTCCCAAGCTCAACAAACCAAGCCCAGTGCCCAGCGGCTTGCAGACAGGGCTTCCAAATGGCTTACCTTTGCAGCGCTTACAGTAGCGATCCTGACAATTGTTATCTGGTCTTTGATAGTTGGACAAACTTTTGTTTTTGCCATGACCTTGGCGATAACCGTTTTAGTTATCGCCTGTCCTCATGCTTTGGGTTTAGCGATACCTACTGTTTCAACCATCGCTACACGCTTGGCCGTAAAAAATGGGGTCTTTATTAAAGACATGGGAAAGCTCGAAGTCGTAAAAAATGTTGATTATGTTGTTTTTGATAAAACAGGAACTCTGACTATGGGAGAGTTTGGGGTAACCGACGTGATAGAAATTGATGAGAGAGAGACAAGTAAAAGTAAATTAACGCCAAAACAAAATGAACTACTTTCGCTAACTTCTGCGCTGGAACAGCACTCCTCACACGTATTGGGTACCTCTATTATGAAGTTTGTCAAGGAAAATGAAATAGAACCGAAAAAAGCCACAAACATTAGAAATTTAGCCGGCAAGGGTATGAAAGGAGAGGTGGAAGGGATTGAGTATTTTGTTGGAAACAGAACTCTAATAAAAGAAAAAGGCTTGCTTGATGAAAATTCAGAGAAGTTATACAAAAAACTTTCCGGGAGAGGAAAAACAGTGGCCTTTGTTACGAACAGCAATAAGGTGCTAGGCATAGTCGCATTAAGCGATAAGATTAAGCCTGAATCTAAAAAGGCGGTTAGAAATCTTCATCGCTTAGGCATTAAGGTTGCGATGCTGACAGGAGATAGTAAAGAAGTGGCTGACGGAGTTGCAAAAGAGCTTAATATCGACACTGTTTTTGCTCAAGTGCTACCTGAAAGTAAATACGAACATGTCAAAAAACTACAAAGCAAGAAGAATAAAGTAATGATGGTAGGTGATGGTGTTAATGATGCCCCAGCCTTGACACAATCTAACGTAGGCGTTGCGGTGGGTGCCGGAACCGACGTAGCAGTTGAAGCCGGAGATATCGTTCTAACTCGCAGCAATCCTGAAGATATTGTCAGCTTAGTAATTTTAGCCAGGAAGGTTTATCGAAAAATGATTGAGAACCTGATTTGGGCATTAGGCTATAACGTTTTAGCTATTCCCGCGGCAGCCGGTCTTTTTATTCCCTGGGGAATTAAATTATCACCCGAAGTTGGAGCACTTCTAATGAGTATGTCTTCAGTGATAGTGGTCATTAACGCAATGACTTTAAGAAAGGCAAGGCTGGAAATATAAAGAGGAGGTGACTAAAATGAGCAAATTATTTACTATTTTATTCACAATCTTAATCGCATTGTTTTTACTTCCTGGCAGGGTGTCAGCCATGATGCACGTTGATTCTAGTCAAGTTGAGAGTCATAACGATACTCATGAATCATTAGATGAAGTATTACCAAAGTTGCTTACGAAATACGACAAAAATACTATACAAGAATTGGACTGCAAAGAACTGACTGATAAAGAGCTTGAGCGGGTTGGAGATGCAGTTATGGAATCAATGCACCCCGGTGTTGCTCATGAACGTATGGATGAAATAATAGGAGGAAAAGGCTCTGAAAGCTTAAGGAAAATGCATATCCAGATGGGGCAGAGATATTTTGACTGTGATTCAACTGGTTTTGTCGGAGGAGGTATGGGGATGAGTGGTTTTGCAAACATGATGGGTACAAAAGCACTGGGATACCAGCGACCTTTAGCAAATAATGCGCGATTGGGAGGTTTACATACAATTTTAGCAGTTACTACATGGATAGCGTTTATTACCTTTTTAGTTGCAGGAACTCGCTGGTTTTGGAAAAAGTCTAATCAAAAGTAAGGAGGTGAGTCTATGTCAGATTGCTGTGAGGACAACAAAGATACAAAAAAAACTGCTAAACAAAGTAAGGTTTTTAATGAAAAGCCCAAATCTATTATTGGAAAATACTTATATAACATGGGGAAGAAAGACCTTGAGAAGGAAAAACAAGGAGGAAAACAGAAAGGTTGCTGTTAACCTGCGATGGATTATAAATACGCCTATCTTATCGTTAATTTCTTCTTTCTTGCGGTTTGGCTCATAATTTACTGGAGAGTAAAGCACTTGAGGCGCCCGATGATTATCATGAGCTTAATTACCGCGTCCTTTGGGCCAGTATCTGAACTTTGGTATTTTGCCGATTATTGGAAGCCGGAAATTGCCTTGCCCTTACCCGTTATCGGTGGAGTAGAGGATTTAATGTTTGGGTTTTCAATTGGAGGAATTGCGGCTTTTGGTTACGAGTCATTATTTGTACGAGGAGTATGCAAATGCGAGGAGAAAAAGTTGAAAAGGGAATGGTTCCTATTTGTCTTCTTTGTAGTTGTCGGCATTTTGATGATAATTCTCAACAATCTCTTGGGGATGAACTCCATCTTTGCAAGTTCAATAAGTATGATTGTGGTTGCGGCAGTGATGCTTTATATGAGACCTGACTTGATTACAAATGCAGTGGGCTCCGCATTTTTAGTAGCTGGAACTATGTTTGTCATCTACTTTTTAGGGCAAGAATTTTTTCCATCATCCCATGCCTGGATGCTTCGTATTTGGAAACTTTCGGGAACTTCACAAGGGCTAATTGTTTTCAAACACATTCCTTGGACAGAAATGCTTTGGGGCCTATCCTGGGGACTTGTATGGGGACCGATGTATGAGTTTTTAGTAGGAGCAAGAACTATGGAGCTTAGATTACTTAAGAAGCGGAATTAGAGCTAGTGTGGGTGACAGGTCGAGTGGGGAGCTCTTTTGATGAGTGCTTCTTCGATAATCGTAGTTGCTAATGCACTTAGACTCCGAGGATTAAAACTCTGAAGAAGTTATCCTGCATCGTAGACAACCACTCTTGTACCTGGTTCGGCTGGTTTTTCACCCAAGAAGTAAACGTCCTCCTCAATTGATGAGCGTGTGATTACATGAGGTATCTCGGCAGTTGATTCGCTAATCATTTTACCAATCCTTAAAGGAGGCCCAATCACTGGAGAATCCAAAAATGCTCCCACTAAGTTCAAGGCATTTAAAGGTAGTGCTCTTATTATTCTATTTTCCCGTTCCATGGTTTATAAAGAGGATTATAATTGAGGGCATTTTACTATTAAGGATAGTTCATAGCAAATAAATGCTTATTATTTCACTTTGACCCTGGACAACTATTTACGACGAAGAAGTATTTTTAGCTCCAGCTTTCAACTAGCTAGGATATAATAATTGTAGTGAAGATAATTTATGCTCCAGAGTACTTAGATTATAAATTTGGCGAGGGTCATCCATTTTGGCCGGAAAGGGCAAAAAAGTTTATTAACCTTTTAGAAAAGAATAATTTCAACTACTCTCTGGTGGATGCCCCAAGGGCAAGCGACCAGGATATTTTATTGGTTCATTCAAAGGAATATCTAACAAAATTAAAAGAAATGGTTAAAGCGGGAGGAGGCTATATAAGTGTTGATACTCCGGTAAGTAAGTCTAATTTTAACGCCTCCTATCATTATGTCGGGGGGACGATAAAAGCACTCAACTATGCCATAAAAGAAGAGCTTTCTATTAATCTTTTGGGGGGCCTGCATCACGCAGAAAGAGATAAATCGTCCGGTTTTTGCATTTTCAACGACCATGCCATTGCAATTCGCAAGCTGCAAAAGGAAAAAAAGATTAAAACAGCGGCAGTACTGGACTTGGATGTTCATGCAGGCAACGGGACTCAGGAAATATTCTATGACGACCCGATGGTTTTAACCGCCTCCATCCACCAAGACCCATCCTCTTTTTATCCGGGAACCGGTTTTTCTTGGCAGATGGGGGTAAACAGAGGCAAAGGATATAACGTTAATTTCCCTTTAGGGCCCGGTACGGGAGAGGAGGAGTATCTAGAGGCGCTTGATACTGTTGTTCAAAAAATTGAGGCTTTTGAACCTGATGTTTTGGCCGTAGTTTTTGGTGCCGATACCTACAAAGATGATCCCTTAGCATCATTTAAGCTAGAGCTGGAATCATACGAAAAAATTGCTGAAAGATTAGGCCGTTTTCAGAAAAAGGCAATACTTTTTGCCGGAGGGTATTCAAAAACTGTTCCTGAAATCTGGTACAGATTGGCGAACAGGCTTATTTAGTAAATGGCTATAGTGACCCCAGCACAGCACTTTAAGCGTAGTTGCGCTCTCCCCCGTTAGATATGAAGTTATCTCACGGGGTGTCGCGAGAGCGTGTACAGCAGAGCTGCATGCTTTGCATATGCGGAGTCTTCGCCGTCGTTTGTTCAGGTCTTGACGAGCATATTAGGCTGTAGTTATAGTGAAAGTCAGCCTTGCTGTTTGAGTACTAGCTCGACAGCTTGAAAACATATGGCAATGCCTGATGTAACCGATTCAGATTTCGAAGAAAAAGTATTAAAAGCAGGTAAGCCTGTATTGGTAGACTTTTGGGCTGCTTGGTGCGGACCATGCAAGATGGCTGAACCGGTGCTTGAAGAATTGATGGAGGAGTATAAGGATAAGATTGCCGTGGTCAGAATGGATGTAGATGCTAACCAGGGAAATACGCAAAAGTACGGGATAATGTCCATACCGACAACTGTTCTTTTTAAGGATGGTGAAGAGATTGGACGCCAAATTGGATTTGCAGGGAAGCAAACCTTTGAGACTTTAATGAAGAAGGGTATATGAAAGGTGGTGAGTAATTTGGATTCAAACCAGCCAACAGACAAACCAGCAGACGACCAACCAGTAGCAGTACCGCCGGTAGATCCGGTACCAGCTGAGCCTGCAGAGCCAGCGGAATCTGTGTCGAAACCAGAACCAGTACCAGTAGTTACTCCCGAGCCGACAACCGTAGAGACACCGACTGAACCGACTGAAAAACCTAGCGAAAAACCAACTTCTGAGCCAGCAGCGGGAGATAAGCCAACCGGAATATAATAACAGGGGATAGATAATTTAAGTTACTAAAGCTTTTATGCTAGGTTAGTTTTATGGCAGAAAGTACGGTATTTGCACCAAAGCCAAAAGAAGGACAAGCATGGGACGTCGCCATAATTGGTTCCGGCCCAGCCGGATTAACGGCGGCAATTTATACTACCAGGGGCGCTGCTTCAACGGTGATTCTTGGGGGAGAAAAATGGGGAGGACAATTAATGCTTACCACCGAAGTAGATAATTATCCTGCCCTTCCGGGGATTCAAGGACCAGAGCTAATTCAAAAAATGCGGGAACACTCAACCCGATTTGGGGGAGAGTTTGTCGAAAAAAACGTCGAGAAAGTAGATCTGGGGGGAATGCCCCATGTGCTTACTGTGGGAGGACAGGACTATTTGGCCAAAAGCGTTATTATTGCAACGGGGGCTGATACAAAGTGGCTGGGCGTACCTGGCGAAGATAAACTAAGAGGGCGTGGAATATCATCTTGCGCCCCTTGTGATGCCCCATTTTTTAAAGAAAAGAGCGTCATTGTAATTGGAGGTGGGGATTCGGCAATGGAGGAAGCATTGGTATTAACCAAATATGCGACTAGCGTAACCATTGTTCACCGTCGTGATGCATTTAGAGCTTCACGAGCAATGCAATCAAAAATATTTGACCTTGAAAGACAAGGAAACATAAAAATCATTTGGGATTCTGAAGTAGTCGAGTTTAAAGGCGTTGAAAAGCTTGAGAAAGTAAAACTCAAAAATACGAAATCAGGAGAGCTTGCCGAACTTCCAATCGACGGTGCCTTTGTAGCTATTGGCCATACACCTTCAACTGACGTTTTCAAAGGGGCCGACCTGCCCCGCGGCGGCGGGGTTGAACTTGACAAAAAAGGCTATATTGTTGTTCATGACCATACTAAAACCAACATTCCCGGCGTGTTTGTTGCCGGTGATGTCCATGATTACCATTACCGCCAAGCGATTACGGCTGCAGGTTTTGGCTGCATGGCGGGGATGGAAGCGATAAAATATCTCGAAGAACTTAAATCTCAAAACGCAAAACTCAGAGCCACATCTTAAATCTTAAAACTTTTAGTTTTGAGTTGTAGTTTTGACATTTGACATTTGAGCTCCCTTTAGGCAGAATATCATCTATGGCTCCGAAGAGACAAACACTGGCTTCAAGTAAAGGGAAAGACCTGCTCGAAAAATTGGTACCCATCCTTTTGGTAGCATCAATCGGGTTGGCATTTTTGGTTGGTATTTTGTGGCAGAAGGTATCCAATTTAGAAGGCGGAGGAAGAGTTGGCAGCACGGTTCAAGCTCCCGGTACCGATACAGATGCCCAGCCTCAAAGACCAGCTAGCGGTAAGTTATCTGAAGACCAGGTTTCAAAAATTCCCGAAGTGACTAGTGAAGACCATATTAAAGGAAACAGAGACGCTAAAGTATATTTAATTGAGTACTCTGATTTGGAGTGCCCTTTCTGCTCAAAATTCCACCCCACTGCACAGCAGGTTGTCGACGAATACGGGGATGATGTTGCTTGGGTGTACAGACATTTTCCCCTTGACCAGCTTCACTCTAAAGCCCGCCCGGCAGCTCAAGCTTCCGAGTGTGTTGCCGAGGTTGGGGGGGAAGATGCATTTTGGGCTTTTTCTGACGAGATATTTTCCGACCAAACAAAATTGAACAATCTCTCCTCTGTAGCCTCAAGCGTGGGAGTATCAGGCGGTGCTTATGACAGCTGTGTAAATAGCGAAAAATATGCCGACAAAGTTGAAGAGCAATATCAAGGAGGTCTTGCTGCAGGAATTACAGGAACTCCCGGCAATTTCATCATCAATGACAAAGGCGATGCTTGGCTTATTCCCGGCGCACTTCCTTTTGAAACACTAAAGTCCACCATAGATGAAGCCCTTGGTAGTTAAGTTAAATCTCCGTATAACCTCATAATCTTTCCAGTATTTTATAACAAACTACAGTAGCTGTTCCCCAAACGTTAAACGATTTATTTATCCCGTGCATTGGAAGTTCCACAATAATATTAGCTTCCTTTAAGATTTTATCTGAGATACCTTTTGTTTCATGACCGACAACGATAGCGCAAGGAAATTTGGGAGATAGCAGCTTGTAACTAGTAGCTTGGGGATTTTGTTCTACAGCTATTATCTGGACACCTTTCTTTTTTAATTCCTTGATTGTACTTAAGGTAGTTCGCTTTTTTTCCCAAGGTACCCAGGCTTCTGTGCCTACGGCAGCTTTGTGGATTCTGGAGTTTGGCGGATGCTCCATTTTGCCGCACAAATATATTTTTTCGGCTGATATGGCATCGGCAAGCCTGAATAATGAACCGACGTTGTAGGTGTCAAGTATTTCATCCAGAACTAAATAAATTGGGTTGCGTTTGACTATCGCCAATTCTTTCTTAGTGGGTTTTGATTTTCGAAGCTGTTTTGCATCAAGTTTTTTCATCGGTTTATCTTAAGTCAGACAAAAACTTATCGCTATCATAAATTAGGAAGTGCTGAGTCGTGGATTTGCCGTCATCGGTAATGACACCCTCTTGGATATATTTGCCGGTTAAATTGAATCCTTTGAGGTTTTCAACCTTTCCCCCATCTTTTAATATTCCGGTTATTTCCGATGGAGTATCAAACAAAACTTCTCGCTGAACCTCCGTAATATAGAGCCGGTCTAATACTTGATAATCCAATAGGATTTTAAAAACACTAGGCCCCGTTGCCATAAAGATAAATCTATATCCCAGGTTATCTAAGTGCCCTATCATTTTTTTGCCATCCACTCCTTCATCTTTAATATCTCCGGCGATTTCTACTCTCACGTTTTTACCTGCCTTTCTTACGGTTACTGCCGCTTGAGAGTCAGCCATTCGGCGAGTGGTAAAAATGATGATTTTGCGTTCTTGATTAAGTATTTCTTTGGGCAAAGCAAAGGCTAAACTTCTGCTGGGAATGACAATGTCAGGATTTCGGGAAGAGTAACCGTTTTTCAGCCTCCATTCTCCAAGCTCTCCAAAGCCCCCATTCGGTTCGAATTGAGTAAAAATATTTTGGGTTACTTGACCCTCTGCAAATCCATTTAGGTATTTGCCGCTGGAGATAATTGCGTCCGACTGGGATGTTAGTTCTTGAAATAACCTCCAGTCGTAAGGATTGGTAATTTCTGGGGGAGGGGTGAACCTGCCGGATTTTTTTACTGCAATTATTCCATTTTTATCGGTGACATAATCCGCTGCCACAATCATTCTTCCTAAGTTACCGGCTATTTCGGGAAGAAGAGGGGATTTAAGATACAATCCTTTCAGTGCTTCAGTGCCTCCCTCCGGCAATACTTGTTTGACGCTAACGCTTTCGATTTTCGGACGTTCGATACTCATAAACTTTTGTAGTGCTCATATTATACATCCGAAGCCGGGGGTTCAAAGAATATAGACGAGGTACCGATTATCTCTCGACTTGTCTTGCTCGCTCGAGACATTCGACACTATTCTGAAGAGTCGCAGACCATGAGTGAATGAAATGAGTCGAATGGCTGTGGGGTAGGCCGTAGGTCCCGTAAAACGGGAGATTTGCCTGACTTCTTCGGAGACTCCGCTTTCTCCCTGCCCTTGCAAGGGGCGCTTTGCTTACCTTGCTGCGGGACAGGGATTTGAACCCCGATCTCTGCTTCCAAAGAGCAGCGTGCTACCATTACACCATCCCGCAATACTACGAACGTATGTGAGTGACCCCGGAAGGACTCGAACCTTCAACCAATTCCTTAAAAGGGAACTGCTCTACCATTGAGCTACGGGGCCTCAATAGGAATAATTCTGCTTATCTGACTTAGTGACCCCACGGGGAATCGAACCCCGGTTTTCGGGATGAAAACCCGATGTCCTAGGCCACTAGACGATGGGGCCTCATTTCATTCGGCAAGCCTTACGGCTATCGTATAACCCCATGCTGCGCATGTTGTAGACGATGGGGCCTCATAGAAAATTCAAGCAAAAAAAACACTAACCTCAAACCTGAGACTATGCGTATTTTACCATCTAATAATGCCAAATCCAATTGACCGTCTTTCAGGACTTAAGATATGCTGAATGGAGGGGGAAAAAATGGATACTGCCAAAGCTCCGCAAAAGATAAAACAGGTTCAAAAGATAAGCAATCCTTCGCTGGATAAGCTTTTCTATCAACCTGCCGCTGACCCGGTCGAATTTGTGGATACTATTCTTCATGAAGTTGTAAAGCTTTCAGCCTCAGATGTTTTGTTTGAGCCGAGGAAAGAAAACGTTTTAATCCGAACAAGAATAGATGGAGTTTTGTATAAACTGGGGGAGATAAGCCCCCAAGTTTATGAACATATCGCTTCAAGGATAAAAGTTTTGGCAAAGCTTGACTCCACCGAGAAAAGGAAAGTACAGGAAGGACAATTTACTATTGACCACCAAAGGAGAACAGTAAACTTTCGAGTTGAAGTAACTAGAACAATTCATGGCGAGCTAATTGTTACCCGTATTCATGAGAAGAAAACAATTGTCATGGAGCTTTCTCAGCTCGGATTCAGCGCCGGCGCCTTTGCCAATTACCAGAATATGCTCAGGCAAAGAAGCGGCCTAATCTTGGTCTGCGGCCCAACTGGTTGCGGCAAAACGACTACTTTATATTCAACTATTAGTAAGCTAAATGAGGCTAAGGATTTTAATGTGATGACTATCGAAGACCCGGTCGAATTTCAACTGGACGGTATTAATCAAATGCAAACCCAATTTGAGGCCGGTTTTACTTTCGCCGTTGGCCTAAAAACAATTCTAAGGTTAAGTCCTGACATAGTTTTTGTCGGGGAAATCAGAGATAGCGAGACGGCAGAAATTGCGGTTGAATCAGGATTAACCGGTCAGTTGGTCTTGTCAACTTTGCATGCGGAGGACTCAATCCGCGCCCTTTTCAGACTGCTTGATTTGGGAGTGGAAGCATACCTTTTAAATTCTTCTTTGATGGGGATTGTCGCCCAAAGACTGGTCAGAAAAATCTGCCCGGACTGTAAAGCACCTTGCCAACCGACTCAGGACGAAGTTGACCTCTTCAAAAAAGTAGTGGGTCGTGCGCCAAAACAGTTAATGCGCGGACAGGGGTGTGAGAAATGCCAGCACATGACATATAAAGGAAGAACAGGGATATTTGAGGTGTTTACCATGAATGCGAGAGTAAGAGAACTACTAAGGAAAAAAGTAAATGAAGACTCACTTCGCGATGCTTTAATCAATGAAGGATTTGTGACGCTTCTGCGTGACGGTTTGGAAAAAGCAGAGCAGGGGCAAACGACGATAGACGAGGTATTAAGAAACAGTTTGAGAATTATTTAAAGTTAGCGCTAATTTAGGTATCTCTGAATACGTTTGGGGACGATCTGTTTTTCCGGAATAGGGATTTTTTGTAAATCAGCCAGGCCGACTTTTCCGGCATATAATTTTCGAATATCACCTCCTGAGTCTATGAAATTTTTAACCTCAATCATTCCTTCGTAATACATCGCCTCGCGCGCAAAGACTCCCGGCATTGACGTATCGGTAAAGCCTCTTTTGAGCCTAAAGGTTCTTTGGAAGGCTAATGCGGGAGTAAAACCGTAAGAAAGTAAAAAATCATAAGTCTCAAAGAATGAATGACTTTTGGCAAAGTGTCCGGCTAGGTATTTTATAGCGTGATGCTTTCTGGAAATTTCACCGCGACTGGTACAGTAGTCGCCCAAAAAACAGGCCAAACCTTCTTCTGTTTTTATATAGAAGGGAAAATTGGCATTGAATGTTTTATCTTTCTGGGCTCTTGCATTTTGGGCTCGAATTACGTGGCCATCAATCTCATGTGCCAAGGCACTTTCCATGTTTAAGTAATCCCAGTTAGGATTTATTCCGACTCTAATCAGACGGTTTCTCGGGAGGATTTGGAAATAAAAATCGGCGTTTTTGCTAATATTTACCTTCCAGTTTCTGATTTTGTATTGGTTCAGATATTTGACAATCTCTTGGGCTGTATCTTTTGCGTCGAGATTCTCTCTTGGCTTGAATCTCGCTTCAATAGAAGCGTCCCTTTTAGCACAAGAGATGGACTTTTCATCAAACTTTAGCTGATAAAGGGCGGTCGAAGTTTTTGTTATCATGGAAGTTCCCCGGGCCAATATAAGCTGAAGTTTTTGTTTTGTTTCTTTAATTCTTTTTCTTTTTATTATTGATTTAATGCCTTTTTCATTGGGGATCTTCATTGAATCAAGGACTTTTTTAAATTTAGCAAGTTTGACAAGATTTGGTTTTGGATATCTAAATTGAGGATTGTAAGTTTTGTGTTTGAAAAATTTGTATTTTTCTTCGGCAAGGTTTTCGGGGGAGAACCAGTAGTAGGTTTTTAAAAAGATTCTTATTTCGTGTAGAGGTTTATCTTTTTGGGCATAATTCATGAACCGATTTAACCCATGTTATCAAACCAAGTGAGTAACACAAGAGCCTTTCTGCGGAATCCTCGCGATATATTATGATATACTAAGTTACTGTGAAGGAGTATTTGACCGTCAAAGAAGTGGCTAAATATCTCAAAAAACACCCTGCGAGTGTGCGCAGATTAATTCGCGCGAGGAAACTTAAGGCGCAAAAACTGGCAGGAAAGTATGGAGTTTACATTGTTACAAGAAGCGACCTTTTGGAATTTATGATGAGCAAAGTTATGAGGGAGGCGAACGATCTTAAAAGGTCTAAATAAAATCGCCTTATAGCTTAAGAAGTTGGAAAAAGCTTCAGGTTGCTTTAAATAGAGCATTGGTATTTGTGTTATGTTTGTAAATTTATTATAATAACTTTGTTTCTGATGGATAGGTACTCCAGGCAGGTTGCCTCAAGTTAGGCTAGTCCCCGAAAGTATTTTCTGTTCTCAGGAGCGTTTAGGTCAAAAGACCCTAAGGGGGGTGAGATACTTTGGATAATAAAAAGAAATTATACGTAGGAAATTTGCCTTATCAGGTTACTTCTGACGAATTAAAGTCAATGTTTTCGGAGTTTGGAGAGATAGTTGACGCTGTTGTTATTACGGATAGAGATTCCGGAAGGTCAAAAGGATTTGGTTTTGTAGAGTTTTCTTCGGAAGAAGATGCGAAAAAGGCGGTTGATGCTATGGCAGGAAAAGAGATGGATGAACGGAAATTAGTGGTGAATTTCGCCAGACCCCCAAGAGAACAGTAAAACCAGTACTTAAAGGAAGATTAAAGTTAACAGAAACAGTAGTGATGTTCATATTTGCACTAGAGTTTCAAAATAGCTAGAATTTGTGGAGAGGTGAGAAAAGATGAAAGGCTTCATGGATTTTATCAGGACGCAAGGAGTGGTAGGATTAGCAGTCGGGTTTATTCTTGGCGGTGCAGTATCGAAGGTTGTTTCTTCACTGGTTTCAGATATTATTAATCCTATATTGGGAGTTGTGCTTGGTGCAGCCGGGGGCTTAGCAGAAGCATCTTTTTCCATTGGAACGGGAGAAATTATGTGGGGGAGTTTTGTGACGATAGTGATTGATTTTTTAGTAATTGCTCTGGTCGTATATTTCGGAGTGAAAGGGCTAGGTCTTGTTAAGCTGGATAAGAAAAAGGAGTAACTTCACCTGCACTTACTCACTCTCTCGAAGAATTTTCTTTGAATTATCTTAGGAAAAGGAGAAAAGATTATTTGCTTTTAGGAAAGCCTGGAAGTATACTTTGCCCTCTATGAGGGAGCGGTTTTAGGAATATTCCGCACATTTACTAGAAGAAGAGTGAGAGATGAACCTCCGACGGAGGCGCAGTCAGCATCTGTACAGACAAGACCATTTGATAAGAAAGGAATGGAGGAGTCATTGAGAATGGCGAGTGCACTAGAGTTAGGAGCTATGGATGAAGAGTCAGCCAGAAAGATCCTCGAAGCTTCAGAAGAGTAAATAGGAAGCCCTGCCAGAACTGATTTAGCCCCCCGCTTGACAACCATTTTTGCCTCACAACTTGCTATTTAATTTTTAACTTGCAATTTTCGGGCTAAATTTGCCTTTCCTGAGAGAGCTATAATATACTTTCATCTATGATAGGAGAAAGATTATTAGGAGTTTTGAGAAGAAGAAAAGAGCCTCAGATAACAATGCCCTGCAAAGTGTCTGCTTCCACATTTAAGGATGAGAGGACATTGGTTTATCAAGATGCAGACGGAAACAAAGTAGTTGGCTGGGCTGATTCTACAGAGGTTACAACCGAAATGAATCCAATACCGGGTGAGCAAGTTGAGGGAAGAGTTGTGGTACATTTTGTAAAAGAAGAGGGGGATAGGGTGTTGGTTGATGTTCCTCAACAAGTTCTTGCGGGGCATAGAAGAATGTATATTCCCAGAGATGTATTGAGGACAGAAGAGTAAATAGGAAGCCCTGCCAGAACTGATTTAGCCCCCCCGCTTGACAACCATTTTTGCTTTCTGATTTTTATTGAGATAAATGGAAAATGAATGGTATATAAGAAGAGCTGAATTGTTACATACTCGCGAACAAGCGCTGGTTGATAGTTTTTATAAGAAAAACCCTGACTTTCCAAAAATGTTAGCCTTTAGAGTAAATTCTTCTTTGGAATACGAGGGAGTAGTCTATGGTTTTATCTCAGGCGAACAAGAGCTTCAGGAGAAATCTGATAACCCAAGCTTGTGGGCACCGATTGGAGTTATGACCAGTGGCGGAGATTTTGTGCTTCGATACACTCGCGTTAAGAATAAATAGGCAGATTTGACTTCAAATTTACTTTTCTTGTCGGTTTCTTGACAACTTCTACTGCTTCTTTTAGACTTCGGGCGATGTCTGCAGAAAGAAAACGGAAGATTAATTGGGTAGCAAGGAGTAAAACTATTATATATCTTATGGGTACGGCAATTGAAGCAATGGATAAAGGACGAGTTGCAGCTGCGAAATACCTTAACGATACTAGTAGGGACCTTCTTAAGGATGCCTTTGCGCTACCTACACTATCGAGCCCCGAAAAAACAACCCGATAAACATCCATAGTAAAAACATTGACCCCTTTTTCTTATCTGCTATAAGAGCCTCGCTTCGCGAGAACCTTGTAACAGGCTATTGATAGCTTTGAAAGGTGTGTTATAATAGTTAGGCACATGAGAAAGACGTAATTACCAGATGGCTTTTTAAGCCAACGTTTGTGCCACCGCCATCTGGGCGGTTTTTTCGTTCTTTGACAATCAAGATATGACTGGAAGTGTAAGACGAGCCTTGCTTTTATTTTGATGCATAAGCATCTTAAGGTTAGAAGCGGAAGCTTCGATCTTACGAGCAGGGTTTAAACTCGTCACTATTTGAGGGTTTGATCCTGGCCCAGGACGAACGCTGGCGGCGTGCTTTAGGCATGCAAGTGGAACGAGTCGCCTTCGGGCGACAAGTCGCGAACGGCTGAGTAACACGTAGGAATCTGCCCCTTGGTGGAGAATACCCATTCGAAAGAGTGGTTAATACTGCATAAGATCGTGAGATGAAAGGGCGTAACTGCCCGCCGAGGGAGGAGCCTGCGGCCTATCAGCTTGTTGGTGAGATAAAAGCTCACCAAGGCTACGACGGGTAGGGGGCGTGAGAGCGTGTACCCCCAGAATGGCACTGAGATACGGGCCATACACCTACGGGTGGCAGCAACCGGGAATTGTGCGCAATGGACGAAAGTCTGACGCCGCGACGCCGCGTGAGGGATGAAGGCCCTTGGGTTGTAAACCTCTTTTGCCAA
>SDBU01000165.1_pt1 | contig 93822 bp, 130 predicted proteins | sample 2277071 | NCBI WGS metagenome assembly SDBU01 (sample SAMN10397929, study PRJNA504765) | marine sediment metagenome | isolation source: marine sediment core GS08_GC12, 126 cmbsf | place: Arctic Ocean: Gakkel Ridge, Loki's castle | collected 2008
GTTTCCGGGTACAGGATGCGCTGGTTCAAGGAGTTCGGCGATCCCCGCGTGTACGACTACGAAAGCGGCGAGCTTATTCCAGAGGACAAACTGGCTGCCTTGCCCGAAGAGCGTCGCGCCAATGAAATGGTGCACTTCAAGCTATATTCGCCCCGCTCGCCCTATGGCTTGCCGCGTTTCATTGGAAATCTGCTGAGCATCTACGGCGATCGGGCGGCTGGTGAGATCAATTTCATCACGATAAGTAATAACCAGATGCCAAACATGGCGATGATCATCAGTAACGGGCAGCTTACCGAAGGTTCTATGGAACGGGTCAAGGAATTTGTCGAGAGCCAGATTCAGGAGGGCGATAACTACAGCAAGATTCTCCTGATAGAGGCCGAGAGCAAGTACGAGGGGGACGATGGCGGGCAGGCGAAGATAGAGTTGACGCCGTTGCTACGGGAACAGCACCGGGACGCACTGTTCCAGAACTACAGCAAGAATAACCAAGACAATGTCCGGCGCTGTTTCAGACTGCCGCCAATTCTGACGGGCGATACCGAGACATATACCAGGGCTTGTTACTCGGAGGATACCGAGACCCTAACAGAGAATGGGTGGAAATACTACTGGGAGGTCCAAGAGGGAGAACGAATTGCAACCTTGAATCCGGAAACCGAGACTTTAGAGTACCAAGAACCTCTAGGCGATATTAAACTTTATGATTATGAGGGGGAAATGTACCACTTTGGGAATCGGAATACTGATGTCTTGGTTACGCCTGAACACAAGATGTGGGTCAAGCCAATGAGCGGAGAGGGATTCAGAAAGACAGAAGCTCAAGAGCTTGATTTTTGTAGATTTCAATTTCGTTCTTCACCTGAAAATTTCAATGCGATACCACCTGAGAAGGAGGTGGTTATTCCAGAATTGGTATTGCGCGGCGGGCCGAATGCTGGTACAAGAGAAGAGGTAAGGATCCCAATATCGCTTTGGATAGAGTTCATCTCTGCTTTTGTGGCTGATGGTTCGACCTCACCGGAATTTGTTCGTGGCAAAAAGAGAAATATGTATAATGTGAATATGGGGGCGAGCAAGTTTAGGAAGATCGAGATGTTCAAAAGACTCTATGACGAAATGAAACGATTAGGATTTAGGGTCTTTGAGCCGTCGAAAGAGGCTAGCGGAAAAATAGTTTTCACACTGGCAGATAAAATCTTGTGGAAGCTGTTAAGAGACACCTGTGGGACTTGTGCGAGGAACAAGCGGTTGCCTTGGGGATTTGTACACTATCCCAAAGAATTGTTGGAAATATCATTGGCCATCTTACGAAATACGGATGGCACGATTGATGAACGAGGCGGACGAACGAGTTGGAGTTATTCAACTTCCTCCGAGGTGCTCGCCGATCAGGTGCAAATTATGCTTTTGCACGCTGGACATCGTGCAAATTTAATTTTTACAGAGGCTTCTGGAAATCGCCTCCGAAATTTCAGGGTTTTGGTCACTCCTGATAAAAGACTGCACAAAGTAACTCAAAATCAGATATCCGTGGATTGGTATTCTGGTAAGGTCTACTGCTTTGAAGTACCAGGGCACTTGTTTTTTACTCGCCGTTGCGGCTGTGTTACCGTACAAGGAAATACCGCTGAGACCGCCCGCCGTCTCGCCGACGAGCAGGTGTTCGCGCCGGAGCGGGAGGAATTCGACAACTGGACGAATCTCCGTCTGTTCCCGGTTATGGGCGTGACCCATCACAAATATAAGACAAACTCGCCGAACACCACGGACAACACCGAACTGGTGAAGATCTTGGCCGGCGCCGAGAAGACGGGCGGCATGACGCCGCGGATCGCCAGGACAATGCTGGAGGACGTGCTGAGTATTGAGTTGCCCGAGTTCCCGCCTGACTTCGATGCCGACGTGCCGTTCAGCATGACCATGGCGGAGGCGGTCAAGAATACGGCAGACGTAACCGAACCCGGCCAGCAGGTGACCGCGCTGAAGCGGCTGGAGATGATCGAGAAGCTGACCGGGGCCGATCAGGTGATCGGTGGTGACGAGGACGAGTTGATGGAGCGGCTACTGCGGATCCAGCGACGGCTCGAGGAGAAGTGGCGGGAAGTGGCCGACACGCCGCACGAGCACGATATGCAGGGGGAGGAGTGAGTTGGCGAGCACGGTTGATATTTTGTTGGTAGTCTTGCTGGCCTGGCTCGTGATCGGGACGATTTTCTTCCTTGCGAGATGGAGGCGTTGATGGGTCTGCCCGCGCTGGACATAGCCTACGACCGGCTGCACGCAGTCGATGGCCTCGTCGCCAAGGTCGCGCGCCTATCCGAGGTTGCGCGCATCGCCCGCAAGGAGACCGCATTGCGGGAATACCTGTTGGCCAGTTGGGAGAAAGCGGCGCGGCAGGCGGCTCGAGCCGCGGGGCTACGGGCCGGCAAGCGGGGCGCCACGGCGAAGCGTGTGGAGCGGCTGGTGCGCGAGATCATGGCGCAGTGGGCCGAGGACGTGCTGCCGCGGCATCTACGCACGGTCCGAGAGATGTATCGGCTGGCCCGGATCGCTGGCTGGAAGAAGGCGACACGACAGACCACGGCCTCGCTGGCGTACACCACGCCCAATTTTACGGAACAGGCCCCGGTCAAGAAGCAGGCCGAGCGGTTGGCGGCGGTGCCTACCTTTGACCTCATGGACGAGCGGGCGGTGGCCGCGCTGACGCGACACCAAGTGTTTTGGGTGGGCAAGCACTACGAGCGCAACGTGTCGGCGGCCATCGCGGAGACAGCCCGCGAGGTCATCGTGGAGGCCGGTGAACACCCCGAGGTGGCGGCGGCACTGATGCGCGAGCGAGTGCGGGAGGAATTGGGCCGGGTGCGCACGCCCAAGGGCTGGCACGGAAGCGCACGGCAGTATTTCGAGGGGCTGGCCGCGAATGCGGCGACCACGGCCCGGGCGCATGGGCAGTTGCGGAGCTTCCAGGAATACGGGATCACGCGGTACGAGTGGATGGCGTTGAGGGACGCACGTCAATGTGAAGTTTGTGGGGCTATGGACGGGCGCGTATTCACCGTGGAGCAGGGCGCAGGGGTTATGGAAGCGGAACAGGCCGCGAAGATGCCCGCGCAGGTGCAGGCCGCGCATCCGTTTTTGCGGCCAAAACATCTGGTGGGAATAACTAAGCCGGGTAGGCGCGGCGGGCGGCCAGCGGATAACGCAAGGCTGGCGCGAGGCGGATTTGCAATGCCTCCCGCGCACTTCCGATGCCGCTGTACCGTTGAGGTGACGACCCGGGCCGGGTCGTGGACGCCGATTTGAGAGGTAAGACGAATGAAGGGCTTGAGAGGAATGATACGAAAAAAGCGTGGACCCCGACGGACGATGCCTGCTGGCGAGCCGGTGCAGATCAATAAGCAGGTGATCACGCCCGGCGAATTGGACGACGGCGGCAAGCTGTACCCCGCACGCGGGCTGCCGGGCGGGAGCGGGATCCTGCCCGAGGAGGAGCGACCAGACGTGCCGGAACTGGTATTGACGGAGCTCGGCTTGACCGTGCGGAAGCAGATCCGGGCCGATGCCGAGAAACTATTTTTCTTCGCGCGGCTGCCCAAGGCGCTGGGCGAGAAGCTGACCAGTTTGTCAAAGGAGATCGCGGCCGATGTGGGCGTGGAGCCAGAGGAGGCCGACCACGTCACCGTGCTGTACCTGAAATCGTCCAAAGGCGCGATTAGCGAGGAGCTAGCCGGCGACGTGGTGAGGGCCGCTCAGAAGGCGCTGGGGGCCGTGTCGCCGCTGGAGGCCACGCTGCAGGGCTGGGGCTACTTCGATGGCGCGAAGAAGAATGGGAAGGAGCACACCGCTCTGGTGGCTCTGCTGGACTGCCCTGGCTTAGCCGAGGCGCACGTTGCGCTGAAAGGCGCCATGGAGGGCCTGGGGCTGCCGGTGGAAGCGCAGACGCACGGCTACGTACCGCACGCAACCGTAGCCTATTTGGACGGTGGCGACCGGGTGGACAACTTGCCAACGCTGGGTGACAAGTTCAGGATCGGCGAGTTGGAACTGATGCACACCGAAGGGCATGTGCTGGAGCTGGGGGGCACGGTCGAGAAAAACAAAGCACTGAAGCTCGCCCCCGACACGGATGTGTCCGGCGCCAGTAACAAGGAATTGCTGCAGGTGCACTGGCAGCTCCACATGCTGTTCCGAGATGAGAAGACGCGGGCGGCCGCGAAGTTTTCTACCGAGGACGTGTCCAACCTGCACGCCTTAGTGGTGGACGAACTGTTCGACCGCGACCGTAAGCACCCGGCGCCGCCCGACGAAGGGCTGGACGACGTGTCGGCAGACTTCGAGCGGCACGTCGAGGAGCAGCCGGACTGGACCGAGGTTCCTGAAAAGCGGGGTGCAAAGCGCGATTACGCGCCGATCAACACTTCCGGCGTGGAGCGGGGCGACGAGATCACGCTCGGCGAGGTGCTGCCCTACTTCAAGACGTTCAAGACGAAGAAGCCTTACGTCTATCTCGTGGGCGGGCTGGCGAACAGGGGGGCGACTAAGGGGGACATCGACATTCTGGTGAAGGACACCGAGGAGCTGCCCGATGACTTCCGGCACGTGCTGCACTTCCGGCTCGGCCGCATGCTGCCGCCGGAGCTGGCCGAGCGGCTTGAGATCCACTACGACAACTTCCATGGGCCTTTTACGCGTTTCGTGGAGCTGTACGACTTGACCTTCGAGCGCATCAACCCGGAGAACGAGGTCAAGCTGATGCGGGAGGGCATGGTTGTAGTCGAAAAAATAGGGCCATTCAAACGTTGGGGAGGTTCGGCAAGATATGCTACTCGTTTAGCTTCCAATTTGCCAGTTCACAAACGCTACGTTGAACCTTTTGCGGGGGCTGCGTCTCTTCTTTTTGCAAAGGAGCCAGCGGAGGAAGAAATCCTTTCAGATCTTGACGGTGAGATTGCCCATGCCTTCAAAATGATTAAGGGAGCCGACGAGGATTTGATCAAGAGCTTGGAGAAGAAAGACAGGGTAGTGAGCGAGGCGAAGTTTCGTGAGTTTGCCAAAAGCATTCCATCCGGGTCTATTGATCGGCTTCATCGATTTTTATACGTTCAAGGAGCAAGCTACAGCGGCAGCAGGAATGGGCCGCCTCCTACTGACAGGATCGGGAAAGTTGCTTACGATCCTTCCCGTCTCGTACGGTTTAGGGATCGACTCAAAAACGTCAAGATAGTGCACGAAGACTATAGGGAGATGTTGAAAAAATACGATGACGAAGAGACTCTTTTCTTTTTGGATCCCCCATATCCTGGAGAATGGGCCAAGGATAAAGATGACATCGGAGACGAGCGTTCAAAGGCAGAGTTAGACTTGGACGAATTTGTTGATCTTGTGAAAAAGCTGAAAGGGAAATGGGTGGTCGTGCTCGGCGATTCGGAAGAGCAGAAGAAAGCGATAAAAGAGACAGGTGGTAAAACTTTTTCGTATGAGTTGGCCAAGTCTACTGGCCGTGGTACAAAAATGGCCAGAAGATATTTTGCCACTAACGCGGAGAAGTTATCAAAACAGGCACCCCGCGCCGCACCGGCCGAGCGTGTTGAGAAAGCCGATCCGTACATGGAGATCCCGCCAGAGGAGAAAGCGCCGTACCGATATACGGTACAGAATCACTTTCGCGGGGAGTCGGTGCACTCGGATCTCCGCATCGCCTTCAGGCCCGGCAAGCTGTTGATTGGCTGGACGCTACTCACAGGAATCAAGGACGCGGTCAAGACGCCTGTGGTGACGCTGGCGGCAGCGCGGCAACTCGGCCGGGTGCGCATGGGCGAGATCAGCAAGATCGACTGGGGCACGGGCGAGTGGGCGAAGCGACCAAAACGCGGGGCGAAGGAGCCAGTGCGGGTAAGTGTGCAGGCCACTAGAAAGGCACCAGAACCGCATGCCTGGCTTGATGTCGAGGGCAAGACGAAGGATCCGGTCGAGGGCAAGCCGCCACCCGTGGGCGGCACGCGGCACTTCCCGGGCGTGTTCCAGGTCGTGGACCGGGGTGACATCGAGTTCGGGGCGACCAAGCCTTGGCTGCATGAATATTTCCCGAGCGGCCGCGCGCTGAACTACCGCCTGTTTTTTCGCCAGCTCAAGCTTAAGGCTGATGGCACTGCGGAAGAGTTGCCCGACAACCTCCAGGGCGAGGTGCTGGAAAAAGTCATTCTACCCCCTTCCGAAGAGGCCGAGCTGCCCGGTCCGATCTGGCTGTGCATCCGGCCCGATGATCAAACGCCCTACGTGTTGGACGTCGACGCGGTGAAGAAGGGCTGGATGCCACCCCTGGGCGTGTCGGCCCTGCCCAAGGCCATCCGCGAGCAGGTCTCGGCCGAGCACCGCTACTGGGAGCAGAAGACAGGTGCAAAGGCGAAGGAGGGTCGGGACGCGCTGCACGCCGCGGTCAAAGCCAAGGAAGTCGAAATAGACTTCGAGGCGCCGTACAAGCGCAGGACGGCGAAGGCCAGCATGCCGGACGCCCGGTTCGTGCTGCAGGAACAGACATGGCGCGGCCCGATCCAGATCCGCGTTGGACCGTCCGAGACGCTCTGGCATTTGCGGCTGGACGTGGGCCGGCCCGAACTGATCGTGGTCGAGATGTACCTCAACCCGCTGGACAACGATAAGTTGGCCGTGCGCGTGGCAGATGACCCGCATAAGGAAAGCATGGGGTTCGAGGGTGACATCAAGCCGAGCCACTACCTCAACCCGACGAAGGCGACGCCGTCCCGCATTGAGATCCTGGATAACGGCGAGGCGAGCGTGCTGGCGGCGTCGGACAAGTTCTTGAAGGTCCAGATCAAGGGGGAGAGATTCAAAGGGCTATTCGAGGCCAAACGTAGCGATGGCGACTGGTTGTGGGCGCCGTCGCGGGTCACGCCGAAGACGAAAAGCGGGGATGAGGAGCAGCAGATCTCCTACGAGGTGCCGATCCTCAAAGTGGACGATGCCAAGCGCGAGATCACGGGGATCGTGCTAGAGCCAGAGGAGTGGGACGCCCAGGACGAGATCGTAGACGATGAGATAATCGCCAAAGCTGCCCACCGCTTCTTGGCCCGGTTCAATCGCGAGACCACGATGGGTCTGATGCACAAGATGTTCGGACAAATCGGCGTCGAACTTTACGAGTCCTGGACCACGAAAGTCGAGATGGTACTGGGCGGGGAGAAGATAAAAAAGGGTTCCTGGCTCATGACCGTGCATGTTTTGAGCGACAGCGTCTGGAAAAAGGTCCAGAACGGAGAAATTACAGGTTTTTCAATAGGTGGCACCGCGGCCATGGTGTGACGGCTAGGGGAATTTGCTTGGCACGAATAATCTGGCGTGCATAAGGCAGGAGTGAATGCGGTGTCAGATGGAAAAAAGAAGAGGCGAATCGTGGATCTCGACGTGGAAGAGGTATCCCTTGTGGATCGCCCCGCGATACGTCGGAAATTCGTGATCATCAAACGACTGGAGGACGAGATGGGAGCTTTCGAGATGGATCCCGAAGTGGTCGAGAAGAACGACACGGGCACGGTGATGGACTGGCTGCAGAAGGCGGCCAAGGGAGATGACGCGCCCAAGGAGGCGATCGCGAAAGTGATCGAGCTGCTTGACGCGGTCGAGAAGGCCGAGCCCGAGAAGAAGCCGGAGGAAGAGGACAAGGAGAAAGTCCTGCCCGCCGATCTCAAGGAAGCGATCACCGCCGTGTCGGCCTGGATGAAGAAGATGTCCAAGGGGCCGGGCGCGCCCACCGAGGCGATCGGTCGGGTAGCCACGTTCTTGGGCAAGGTCGCGGGCGGGAAGTACCCGTCCCCCGAATCGGCCGGCAAGGTCGAGCCGAAGGAAGAGGAAGACAAGAACAAGTCTCCCACGGCCAAGGTCGAGGACGATAACCTCGTCGTCGTCAAGGCCGACGGGACGATGGTCATCAACGCGGCCGTCACCAAGGGCCGCAAGGTCTTCACCACGGAGCGCACCAACGCGATGAAGGAAGTCATGATCCAGTTGGCCAGCGTACTGGGTGAGGCCGACGGCGAGGCGCTCAAGGCAGTTCTGACCGCGATCAAGGCCCTCCCCGAGGGCAAGGTGCCTGACAGCGCAGTCCGCCCCGTGCCCACCGCGAAGAGCGAGAGCGACGGGGTGGTGGTCAAGGCGCTGGAGGACATCCAGAAGCGTCTGGACGATATCGAGAAGACGCGCGCGCCCAGCAAGGGCGGCGACCCCGAGGTCTCCGACGAGCCGGTCGAGAAGAAAGAGGCCGGCTTCTGGGGCGGGAACTTTCTGAATTCCCGCTAATAAGTAATCACAGGTTCAAGGAACGAGGAGGAAAGAACCATGCCGATTTCCAATGCGGAACTGGTCAAGAAAGCGGTCATGACGACCGACTTGCTGGCGGCTTCGGGCAAGCTCAACCCGGCGCAGGCCGACAAGTTCATCGACTACGTGATCGACGAGACCGTGCTGCGCAAGAACGCACGGATCATCAGGTTCCGCAACGAGAGCCTGGAGATCGACAAGATCGGGATCGGCCGGCGCGTGGCCTACCCCAAGACCGAGGCCCAGGACCCGGGGCTACGACGTAGCGTCACGACCTCCAAGGTCACGCTCACGCCGCGCGAGGTCATCGTTCCATTCGAGATCGGTGAGAACTTCCTGGAGATCGCGATCGAGCCGGGCGCGGACTTGGAGGACCACATCGTCCGCATGATGTCGACCCGGTTCGGAACGGACCTCGAGGAACTCGCCATCAACGGCGACACCGTGGGGCATGCGATCCTGGAGAGCAACTGGAAAGCCGGTGGTGACAGCGCGAGGTACGTCAAGGATCGCTACCTCGCCCTGCACGACGGCTGGTATCGACTCGCGGACGGCGGCAACGTCTACGACGCGGGCGGTGCCAACCTCGGGCTGAGCGTGTTCAACGCGATGCTGCGGCAGATGCCCACCAAGTTCCGCCGGAACAAGGCCGCGCTCCGCTGGTTCATCTCCCCCGATCTGGCGCAGATTTACCTGGAGAAGTTGGCGAGTCGCGCCACGGCCCTGGGCGACCAGGCGGCCGGCGGTGCGGGGCATGCGCCTTTCGGAATTCCGATGGTCGAAGTCCCGCTGTTGGAGTTCCTCCCGCCCGTCGTGCAGCACGTCGTGCTGAACACCACCGTGGAGGCGTCTCTGCGCTACTCCCCGGTCTCAAGCGTGGTGGTGAGCACCAGCACGCTGGACGGCACGCCCGAGACGGCCTACATCGAGACCACCGACTACGTGGTGGACTACACCAACGGCACCGTGGCCCGGAGCGGCGGTGGTTCAGCCATCGGCGACGGCGACACGGTCAAGGTGACCTTCACCGCGAACCCGCAGATCGTGTTGACGCACCAGGCCAACTTCATCGTGGGGATCGGCAGGGACATCACGATCGGCCGCGACGAGGACATCTACAAGCTGGTCAAGCAGTACGCGATCCACGCCAAGATCGCGGTCGAGTTCGAGGAGGACACCGCGATCGTGAAGGGTATCAACATCGGGCAGGGCGTCTAATCTGACGCCAGCCGAGCCATTGTTTGGCTGAAAGGAGCTCAAGATGGCACGCGCGAGAGTAACGCTTCGGGACGCGTTGTCCTACACCAAGGGAGGCAAGACCTTCAAGCGGAGTGAGCCGAAGATCGTCGACAAGGACAGCGAGATCGCCTACTTCAAGGCTACCTCGGGCTTCGCGGTGACGATGCTGTCCGAGCAGCCGCTGAAGCAGAAGGCAGTCGAGCCACCGTCCGGGGCGCCCGAATCCGATCCCGACGGGGATCCCGAATCCGGTCTCGACGAGGATCCCGGTTCCGATGAGGCGCCCGAGACCCAGCCCGCGCCGAAGACGGCGAAACGTGGTCTCAGGCGCCGGGGCAAGAAGAGGTAAGCCATGTCGGTGACGATCTACATCGGCCCCGGTCCGCCCTGCCAGGTGGACGGCTTCAGGGATGGCGCGGAGCGGTCCGTGAAAGGCGCGCTCTATCTCCGGTCCAATGCGCTGGCTACGATTACGCACGACGAGTTGGAGTATGTCCAGCGGGTGCATCCGGAGATCAACTGCCGGTTGCGTGTCGTGCGGGTAGACGAATCGGTCCCGGCAAGCGAGGACGGGCTGCCCGAGGCAGTGCCCCCGTCTACCGTGGAGGACACGACCGAGAGCGTTTTCGAGTCGGAGAGCGAACCCGAGAAGCCACCCCGGGAACCCGAGGACAATCCCCGGGGGCGGAGCCGCAGTAGGAAGAAGCGCACCGATTCGGACTAGCGCCTGCGAGGTGCTCAGTGCTGACGGTGCACACAGAGGATGGACGAACTGCCAGGATCGACCTGGAGAAAGTGGAGCAGGCAGAGGCATGGCTGGCGCGGTTGAAAGATCCGGAGTTCCAGGAACGGATCACCGGGCTGACAATCGTCTTCCGGGGCGTGTCGTATTCTCTGGCCAAGCCGCGCGGGTTCAGCCGCAACTTTTTTTTGGCAGAATTCGTCCAGTCGAACGGAGGACGGGTCAAAGGCGGGGAGCGGATCACGGTCTTTTCGGACGACGTGCAGTTGAGCGTCATGGCGCACCGTGAGCAACGGGCGGCGCGGATCTCGATCGTGAAGACCGGCAAGCGGCGCTTCAACCCGTTGCTGTAGGAGCCATGGCGTGACCGATTACCTCACAGTGCAGGACATCAGGGACGCGGGGATCGTCGCGTCCGTCGCTTCCGACAGCGCTGTGGTCGCGGCTATCGGGCTGTGGCAGAACTTCCTGGAGCAAGCCTGTCAGCAGTGGTTCGAGTCGCGGCCGATCACGATGAAGCTGGACGGCAACGACAGCGGCATGCTGTTTCTCTCCGTGCCCATCGTCTCGATCGAGCACCTGAAGCTGAACAGATCGGCTGATGCGTTGGACATCGGCCTTTACGAGATCTACAACTCCAGAAACTATCCTGACGATCGCCGCAACCCGCGGATTAAGCTGGTGGGTCCAGGCGAATATCGGGATATTTTTGTATCCCCGCTGGGTGGCGGACGATTGAAATTCGCCAAGGGACGGCGCAATCAAGAGGTCAAAGGCGAGTTCGGGTTTGTCGAGGACGGAATCTCGGCCAGGGGTGCGATCCAGTTCGTGACCAAGGCAGAACTTGTGGACGGCGAGACCATTGTGCTGGACGACGGCACGAATGCGGCCGTGACCTTCTACTTTGACGTGGTCGGCACCTACATTCCGCCCGGCGGGTATGATGCAACGAACGTGCGGATGGACGTGAGCGGGGATACTACGGCTGACGATGTGGCGATTACGGCCAAGGCCGCAGTCAACGGTGTCACCACCGGGCTGCTGATCACGGCAGGATTGCTGGAGACCGGCGGGCTGTTGCGGCTGACGAACGACTCGGCCAGCGCTGATGGCAACCAGGCAATCACGGAAACGGTGGCAGACACCGGCTTCCTCGCCTACGGCATGGCTGGCGGTGGCGTGCCTCCCTTGATCGCGCGGGCGTTGCTCAAGCTGGTGATCGAGAAGTTGACCAGCCCGGTGTATCCGGATCCGGCCGCTCCAGTTGTGCCCGCACCTCCAATTTTAGGTGCACTGATCGAGGAGACGACGGACGGCCACAAGAAAAAATGGGCGTTGGCCGCGAAGATGGGCGAGCGCAAGTTTGGGTTGTCGGGTATCACGGACGACCCCGAAATACTGGACATCGTCAAGATGTTCAAAAGGCCGATAGGTGTTGCCGTTCCGTCGGGGTGGAGCTACGCGTCATGACGGCTTGCAAGAATATAATTTACGGCCTAGTTGACCCGCGTAGCGGATTGATCCGTTATGTGGGAAAGAGTACGAAAGGATTGAGTCGAGCGCGCGAGCACATTCATCAAGTATCAAGAGAAAAGACTTACAAAGCTGCCTGGATTCGTAAGTTGCTTCGTCTTGGGCTCAATTACGGGATCAAAATTTTGGAAGCCTGCTCTACCCCTGAAGAACTGAGCGGAGTTGAAAAAAAATGGATCGCGAAATTGCGGAATGATGGTTTCTCTCTCACCAACCTAACAGATGGTGGGGAGGGGATGTGTGGTTACTGTCCAAGCCCTGAAGCACGAAAAAAAATAAGCGAGCGTAGCAAGGGGAATCGTTACGCAGCAGGTCACATTCGGACTAAGGAACATAGACAGAAATTGGCAGAAGCCAATAAAGGAAATCAGCATTGGAAAGGACGAGTTCATTCGGAAGAGACAAAGGCCAAGCTACGAGCCAAGCATATTGGGAAAACGATGAGCAAAGAAGCTTGTCTGAAAATGTCAATGGCCCAAGAGCAACTATGGCAAGATCCGCTTCACAGAAAAAAAATGAGCGGGGCACATTTAGGCCACAAACGAAGCGCTGAGTCTGTCGAAAAAACTAGGATGGGCAATCTAGGACAAAAGCGCTCTTCGGAAGCTAGAGCCAGAATGTCCAGAAGCCAACGATTGCGGCGCGAGAGGGAGAGTTGTGATGCCTGTTCCTAATTTGCTTCATCCTGTTCCGATAATCGTGGAACAGATAGATCATGCGTCTACGTTGTGGGATGAAGACGCAAGAGAGTCTGTACAACAGGCATCCCGCTCAACCCCGGTTACACTCCAGGGCCAGGTGAAGTGGGGTGCCGTGGAAGAAGTCGAGATGGAGCGGCAAGGCGTGGCCGAGGGCGCGGACGGCTACGTGCTGTTCCGCAAGATCGACCTGGACGCGCTGGGGATCACACTGGCGCCGAACGACCGCTTTACGGCGATCGCGCATGTCGAAACTGACGTGTATATTTTGAAACTTCAGCCCATGGGGCATTACACGGACCAGGGCGGGCACACACTGGTCAGGGCGTGGTTCGAGGATCGCACGCCGGCGAAGGTGGCACATGGCTAAGTCGGGCATCAAACTGGACAAGAACTGGAAACGGTTCGAGAAATTGGTCGATCCGCGCAAGTTCGATGTGCGTGCGAAGCAGCAGATGCGCCGTGCCATGGGTGTCGCCGCCCTGCACGTCCAGAAGGAAATCAAAGAAGAGATCCGTGGCGGCAGGTTTAAGAAAAATGAGGAACTGACCCTCGCGTTGAAGGAGCCGCAGACCCGCCCGTTGGCGCACACGGGGCGGCTACTGTTTCCGGCCGTCACCCACAAGGTGATCGACCCGTTCACGGCTTGGATCGGGATCAAGGCGACCAATAAGGGCTACAACATCGCCAGGGCTGTACACGATGGCAGGGAAATCAAGGTCTCGAATAAGATGCGCGGGATGTTCGCTTTGCTGGCCAAGGTGAGCCGCGGCGAGAAGAAGGTAGGGGCCTTAAGGGGACGAGCGCGGGTGTTGTGGCGGATGAACAAGTCGAAGCAGTGGCTTCCGCTCAAGGCGAGCACGACAAAAATCGTGATACCGCCCCGGAAGTTCATGCAACGGGCCTTTGCCTCGAAGACTTTGCATCGCAGGGTTCAGAGAATCTGGGCGCGGGCCATGCAGGCCGCGTTGGTGGGTAGGACATGAGGCTAAAAAAGCTCATCAAGACCTTCCTCTTCGAGGAAACCAACCGGGACCGCATCACCCTGGGTGCCAAGGTGCGGCTGCACCCGAGCCGCCACCGGATCGAACTCGCGGAGCAGGCAGACGACACCTACTCGACCGATGCGGATCTGTACGTCAAGACCTGGATCACGAACCCGGCCAACGCTCGGCAGTGGTTGGGTTTCGAGGCCGAAGTAGTGCACAAGAGCGTGGACGATGTCGTAGTGACCAGCGTCAAGTATCGGCTGGGCGACGGCACGGACGAACGCTACTGGAACGGAAGTGCGTGGGCCGTGGCCGGGGTGAGCGACTGGAACACCGAGGCCGAGATCGCGGCCAACATCGACACGTTTCCTTTCACCGCCCAGAAAATTCAGGTGATCGCAAATCTGAAGACGACGGGCAAGACGGTCACGCCGGAACTGGTCAAGGTCAAGGTGCTGTACGACTCGGATATCGAATTCCAAGAGGACCTGATCTACCGCACGCTGGTCCGGCAGCTACGCGAGACCTTGCGTCCGATCGCTGACTTCCCGATCAAGAAGGGGACGACGGGCAGCATCATTGATTTGAACAACTATCCGCTGGACACGCCGTACAACATCACGGACATCGATGCGGCGTTCAACCATACCGACGATTCGGACCATTGGATCGATATTTTCAGCAGCTACGATGCCGGCACCAAGAAGATCACGCTGACCGGATCGGTGGCGTCCAGCAAGACGGTCTGGGTGCGCTTCCTTTACGAGCCCGAGGTATCGGTATCCACAAGCCGCGACTTCTACGAGGTAGGCAAGATCCCGGCAGTAGTCCTCGAAGATATTGTGCTGGAGCGCGCCTCGGAACTGGGTCAGGACGATTGGGTGCTGGACAAGGCAGGCGGATCCGGGACGAAGGTGCCTGCACCGCTACGGGGAGATCTAAGCGTTACGATCAACGTGACGGCAGCGAAGGGTGTGGATCTGAAGCGGCTGAGCGACGAATTGAAGCGCTTCTTCGGCAATAACCCGACGATTACCTCGTTGGGACTGGATGAAGAATATCGGTTGTGGTTACGGGATGAATTCGATCTTGGCACCACGGCCAACCTGGAAGATATCCACAGTGCGCGGTTGCGTTGCACCATTGTCGACGCGCTGTTCTGGGAGAAGGACTCCGAGGACGCCTACCCCGTGCAGCGGTTGACCCTGACGGGCGACCTCGATGTGACAATCGGAACCTGAGAGTACCGAGGAGGTTTTTGACATGGCACAGAGGAGATTCGGACCTACGAGAGGCGCAGGCGTAGCAATCGTCGAGTTGGAAGGCGAGCAGCCGATCGTGCCGGGAGCGCTCGGCTTCGTCGGCTACGCCGGCATTCTGGAAAAGGGCGAAGTGGGCGAGTTGATCGTCGCGCTGAACGAGACGCAGTTCAAGAAGAAGTGCGGCGGCTACATCCCAGATTCGCTTTTGCCCGACGCCTGCTTCGACTTCTACGATCTGGCGCGTGGCGCCGGTGGTGTCCTGTTGGTGCGCGTCACCGACGGCGACGAGGTGCAGGCGGACGGCGTGCTCTACTCTCGCCGAGTGCCGCGCTCGCCCATGGGCACCATCAAGGGCAAGAACGGTGGACGCTGGGCTGGCAAGAAGAAGGAGTACACCGACGATCTCTCTGCCGCGGGCAAGCTCTTCAACACCACGCTGGACACCGAAGACGCCACCATGATCCAGGACGAGTGGAAGGGCGGCTGGATTCGTCTGGACGCGGTGGTCAACACGCTCTACCCCATCGTCGGCAACGACGCGGCTGGCGTGATCACGGTGGCCAGCAACAGCGTCATGAAGGACGACTGGACGGCGGCGGCAGCTCCGGCCAACCTGCGCTACTACCTATACCTGGAGAACGAGGGCAAGGCGCTGAGCTACGAGATCCGGGACGGCGAGGAGAAGCCGGATACCGAGTTCGGGCTGTTCGTCTACGTCGACGGGGACTTGGCCAATAATTGGCCGAACCTGAGCGTGGATCCCACCGACTCGCGCTACTGGGCGGATGTGATCAACGACGACACGAACAACGACGAGATCGTGGTTACGGACTCGCTGACCGGCGCGTTGACGGCTGACGACCGGCCCGCCAATTACTACGGCAAGATCTCGGCGGTGACGGCCACCGTGTTGACAAGTGATCTTCAGGACTTCGATCCGGACGCCACGGGCGACGGCAACGGGACCTGCGTGCTGGGCACGACCACGGACGCCATGGTCGACGACACCATCACGATCACGTTTTCAGCGCCCACCACCTTCGACGCGGTCAGCGCCAAATTCGGCTCGCTGGGCGCGGCCGGCACGGTTGGCGGCTTGTTCACCCCGAACAATGACTGGTCGCCTCCGTTCACCTTGACGGCCGGAGCCACGGCCTGGGAGGCCGCCGACGTTGCCACGCTGGTCTACCGGCCCTTCATCGCGGACGCGCTGATCGGCGGGTACATCTACCCGGACAAGCCGAACGCCAAGAAGGAGCGTTACCGGATCGTGGACAACGATCACAAAACGATCACGGCAGCGCCCGGCTCTGACCTCACGAGCGCCGGCGCGATCAACGATTACTTCATGGTGGTGGCACCTCTGGAGTTGGAGAACGGAGCGGACGGGTATATCCCTGACGACGCGGACTATCTGGACCAGGCATGGAACCTGGGCGGGTCTCCCCTCGATCGTATCCTGGGGCGCAACCTCGGGTTGGTCAAGATGGCCACGCCAGGGATCACCTCCACCGCCGTGCAGAAAGCTGGAATCGCCTACGCGGACGCGAAGAATCACCAGTATCGGCTGGAGTTCCTGAGCGGTACGGTGACGGAGGAGGCCGCCGACACCTACGTCAATGACACCATCGGGCGCAACGACTTTGCGGTGTGCGACCTGCCGTCCTACGGCTACGTGACCGACCCCGAGGGGCAGAGCCAGGGCAGGCTCAAGCTGGTGTCGCTGACCGGCATGATTCACGGCATGGAGGCGCGGACCGCGAACGCCTGGGAGGGCTATCACAAGGCCGCGGCTGGACTCGACGCCAAGCTGCCTGCAATCCTGAAGCTGCCCACGGGCGAGGCGATTTTGAATGAGGAATACCTCAACCCGCTCGGCATCGGCGTCGTCAAGAAGGTGAAGGGCAACTTCATCGTCTGGGGCGACCGCACGCTGAATACTTCGCCGGAGTGGAAGTGGAAGCATCAGCGCGAGATGACCTGCTACTACGAGAATGTGCTCCGCGAGAGTTACGACTGGATCGTGTTCGCCATCAACGATCCGATCGAGCAGGTCCGGTTACTGTCCAGCCTCAAGGCGTTTTTCCTGCCCGAGTGGCTGCCGAAACGGGCGCTGCAGGGAGAATCGTTCGATCAAGCCGCGGTCATCCGGAGCGATTCCGAGTTGAACACCAGGGCGACGCGGGCGGCTGGCGATATGATCGCGGAGGTCAAGTTGTGGCTGGCCGATACGGTGGAGCGTCTCGTGTTGCGGGTCGGCAAGCAGGGCATCTTCGAGAGCTTCGGCTAGAACACGGAACCCAACCAAGTTTGACAGGAGGATACGAACATGGTTTTGAGCAAAACGGTACAGCAGTACGGGACGGACTTCTCTGACGCACACAACAAAGCGAACCTCGATCTCGTCGACGCGATCGTGGACCAGGTGAATCTGCTGAGCGAGGACACAGGCCATGCCGCGCAGGCGTGCTTGTTCCTGGCCACGCAGCCGACCGCCACCAACACGGTCACTATCGGCGCGGACGTGTACGAGTTCGACGGCGCCGGATCCAACATCAATATCGCCCTCGGCATTGATGCCGCGGCAGATCGAGTAGCCTTGATCGCCGCGATCAACAGCGAGGGCACGGAGTTGGTGGTGGCCGACGCGCCTACCACGCCGGCGACCAGCGTGCGCATCCAGCCGGCCCTCCGCGTGGGTGGCACGGCACAGATCGGGGCAGGTACGAGCGTCGCCGTCTCCGAGACGCTGGCCGATGCGAGCGACGTGTGGAACGTGGCGAACCTGAACGAGTCCGGGGCTCCTGCGTACAAGAAGGTTGCCAGGGGCAAGATCGTGGTCACGAGCGAGAGCATCGCGTCGCTGTTCACTCTGGAGCTGCCGTTCACGCCCGTTGTGTTGCAGTGGGCGGCTTTCGACACCAATGACGCGCCCAAAGCTACGGACTGTCAGATCGGCATCAGTGGCGACTACTTGGAGTTCGACTTCAACGCGGGTAGCACCGACCTGTCGGCCACCGACTACGTGGCCTGGGAAGCCTACGGCAACTAGCAGCGGACCAAAGGGCCAGATAACAAGCGGCACCTTGTTCGAAAGGAGAGGGAAATGAAAGGCGCGATTCTGCCGGATCACATGCCGATTAACAAGTACCAGTTGATCGTGGAAGGGCTGCCGCCCATACTATTCACAGCGATCGGCTCGATCGAGGATGAGTTGCAGACGGTCGATCTGCCGGACAACACCACGGCCAGCGGCGGAAACAAGAACCCCGTCGAGTTTCCGGGATCGGTCCCGGCGCATCACCCCGAAGTCTATTTCCTCGATGCGTGGTTCACCGAAGGTCAAGATCCGGTCAGCCCGACCTACAAGAAGATCGCTACTCTGGTGCTGAAGAGTGGTACTGGCTTGAATCTCAAGCCTTACCCCCTGACGGGGCTGTACATCTCCAAGCGAGCTACGCCTGATCTGGAAATGGAGAACGACGGGGAGATGGCGGTTATCGAGTACACGTTCAAAGGCGATCAGATAATCTAACCAACCTTTTCGGTTGGCCTAACAAGACCGCTACGTGGTCGATTGGAGGCACCGATGTCTGAGCAAGAGAAAAATTCCCCGAAAGCCGAACCCGTCAGAAAAGCCACTTTGGCCGAACACGGTCCGTCGCTGCCCATCGGCATCCTGGATCAGAGCGGTCAGTACCGACGCGAAGTAGCCCTGCGTCCATGGAAGTTCAAGCAGGAGAAAGCGCTGGGCGCCTTGCTGGGCGACGAGTTCAATCTCGTCCAGTACGTCGAGGCTGCGGTCGGAGAGATGTGCACGCGGCTCGGCCCGCACAGCTTTGAGGCGATGAAGCCAGAGGAACGCACCGTTGTCCTCAGCCAGATGTGGATGGCGGACGTGTTCTTTGTCTACCTGCTGATTCGAGTGCGCTCCCTGGGCAATTTGATCTCGCTCAAGCTGGCCTGTCCCCACTGCGGCGCTCGTTTCGACCACACGGCGGATCTCGATACGGTCGAAATCCAATCTGTGGAGCGGGTCGAGGATGCGCAGTGGGAGTATGACGTTCGGCGGCCCTTCGAGATCCGGGGCAAGACCGCCGAGAAGCTCCTGATAGGACCGCCCCGCTGGTCATCGCTCGCGCAGATACCGGGCGACATCCGCAACTTCGGCGACCTGAAGGAAGGGATCGCCCTGGGTTCGATCCGCGAAATCGAGGGCCATGGCCAGATGGTGTTGGTAGCCGGCGAGTTGGACGAGATGGAGAAGGAAGACATCGAGCTGTTACCGCGCGAGATCGATAAGCGTAGCGTAGGCCCGGACATGTCGGTCGAGGGCGTCTGCAAGAGTTGCCGCAAGGACTACACCGTTGCTATCGAATGGGGCAACCGGGATTTTTTCGCGCCTTCCTCGAGGTGAATAGCGAGGAGAACCTGCGGGAGGAGATGTTTAATTTGCTCTGGGTCTACAACGGTTTGAGCTACAGCGACATCATGGAGATGTCGTCGCAAGACAGGCAGTGGTTGCGCAAGCGGGCCGCCAGGGAGATGCGAAGAGAGTTAAAGGGCAAGATAACTATCTGGGGATAGAGCATGGCCTTTGAAAGAATGGGCTTGGGCGGCGTCGTTACCTTGGACACGGACCCAGCGGTCCGGACGCTTGGTGCAGGCAGTAACGCCCTTGGCCGATTCACCAGACAGACCAACGCTGTCGGTCCAGCCGCGGGGCGGATGGCAACGTCTTTCAAGCGTGCAACTCAGCGGATAAAGACCTCGCTACGAGGGGCACAGGCCGGGCTCGACAAGTTCAGCGGGGCCATGCGTAATGCTGCGCTTGTCACGGTACCGGCCGGGATTATGATGTACAAGGCCGCCAAGTCGGCGGCGAATTTTGAACAGGCGATAGCAGACCTCGGGGCGGTGTCCGGTGCGTCCGAGAAAGATCTCGCCCGACTCTCCGCGAAAGCGAAGGAGATGGGGATCGTCACGGCGTTCTCCGCGAGCGAGTCGGCGAACGCCATGGAGCAATTGGCCCGGGCCGGCGCCACGGTCACGGAGCAAATCAGCGGGGTGCGTGGCGTACTCGATCTGGCTGCAGCCGGGAATGTGCAGTACGCTGAGTCCTCCGAGATCGTGGCGAGCATCACGCGGGCAATGGGGCGGGAGTTCAAGACTTCGTCGAACCTCGCTGATATTCTTGCGAGGGCGGCGGCCCGTAGCAACGTCACTGTCACCTCGTTGGGCGAATCGTTCCGCTACGGCGCGCCACAGGCGAAGTCCATGGGGATCAGCACGGAGTGGTTGACCACGATTTTCGGAAAGCTGGGCGACGCCGGAATAAAGGGATCCATGGGCGGTACCGCATTGACCAGCATGCTTGTGAAGCTGGGCAGGCCGAGCAAGGAAGCTGCTAAGTTGATGGAGATGTGGAAGATCAAGCTCACCGACGCTACCGGCGCGCTCAAACCCATGCCGGACATCATTGAGCAATTCCAGCGGAATATAGAGGCCGAGACAGACGCGGTGAAGCGTGCGGCCATGATGACGGAATTGTTTGGGATACGTGGTCAGAAGGCTTACTCCGCACTTGCGACTGCGGGGGGCGAAAGCCTTCGGAAGCTCCACAACGAGTTGAAGCGTGCGTCCGATGGGCTCGGCGCGGCTACCACGATGGCCGAGGCACGGCTCGACACGTTGGTGGGATCCTTCAAGATGCTCGGCGCGTCGGTTGAGGGGCTGTCGATCGCGATGTTCCAGGAGACCAATGTCGGGATCAAGGGTGTGGTCCAGAGCATGACTGCCGGGCTCAATAGCGTGCTGTACGTCATGGGCGATCTGCGCAAAGCACAGAAGGCGGGTGCTAATGTGGAGCGGACCGCCGAGATGCTCGCCAAGAAGCACGGTGACACAGCGGTATCTGTCGCGCAAGGCATTCTTGAGGCGGTCGAGTCCATCCGTGAAGCGTGGGAGACAGTTGTCGGAGCGGTCAGGTCGGTGGGGCAGACAATCACCTCAGTTCTGGGCAAGTCAGGCGTGAAGGCGCTCACCAGTTTACTGGTCAAAGTCACTGCGCTTGCGGCCGTACTCGGCCCGGTCATGTTGGCGCTCAGCGGAATCTCGTTTGTGATTTCGCGCGTTCTCATTCCAGCCGTGTTTTTGCTCGGGAAGACGCTTATGCGCGCTTTCACCCCATGGCTTCCGATTATTATGCTCGCGTCCGCCCTGATCTCGAAGTTCATGGACAAGGCAGGTGAGAAGAGTAGCGAGTTAGAACGCAGTATCTCAATGCACCAAGCCGCGATCCAGCGCAGGGTCGAGTTGACCGCGTGGCAGGCCAAGCAATCCATGGGCGAGTCGATGGATGTTATCTCGGCGAAGTCTACGGAGATGGGCAGTGTCGTTTCTGGAAGCTTTGACGAGCAGAAAGCTAGCGCAGTCCAGATGGGTGCCGACGCCACCGCGAGTTACGAGAAGGTAGCGAACCAGGCCGTTATTTCTGCTGGATTAGCGACGGACGCATGGACCGAGGGCGCAACCAAGGCTGGGTCCGCATGGGCACAACTTTCGCAGCAGGAGATACAAGCTGCCGAAGAGCATACCGGGGCGATCGGATTTTTGGGTCTGGCGATCGAAGGCGTTGCCGAATCTGCGGTTTGGCTCTACGAGGTCCTTGGTGGAGCAACCGCGAAAGTTGTGCAGCAACGAAAAGAAACAGCGTTGCTCGCCGCAGAGTACAAGCGACTCGGCGATAAAATATCTACTTATGCAACCGGCAGGGCGACCTTCATGGAGACAATGTTGGAACTCGGACGCGAGACGGCCGAGCTTGTCGAGATCGAGAAGAAGAAGAAGACGGGTGAGGCAAAAGAAGAGATCGCCGCGATGAAGGCCGGAATCATGCGCAAGCGGGAGGCAAAGCGTGAAGCTACCACCAAAGCCTTCTTGGCTGATCTTGATCGCACGCTGGCGGGACGGAGCAAGGGGAAGCAAGAAATCAATATCAAAAACACGATGTGCGTGGACGGCAAAGAGGTCGCCACCGCTGTGACGCGCCACACCGCCGAAGTGCATGAACGTGCTGGATTCAAAAAAGTGCCTTGGCAGCGTCGGGCCGCGCTAGAGTTCGGCGCGATCGACCTTGCGCCGGCCAAGGCCAGCGGGACTGTGTGAGGTAGGCCATGGCTGGACCTCAGTGGATTCTTCACAACTTGGATACCGGCGAGGAGTTGGTAGGCCAATTCGAGGCAGAAAATGTTAGCGAGGAATGGGGCAACACCTACGCGGAGAAATGGGCGCTCAATCGCGAGCACGCGATTACGCAGTTCGTTCACGGCAACAGCGACTTGCTGACATTCTCGGGGCGGTTCTTCCAGAAGAATAATTTGGACAAGGAACCCTCAAAAAAACTTGAGTTACTGAGAAAATGGAGAAGCCGGGATAAGAAACTGCGCCGTCCACCGATTATGATGTTTTGGGTCGGGGATTCGCAAATTCGTATACCCGACTGTGTGATCGAAGGTGTGTCCCCCGCTTACGGACGGCCAACGGCATCCGGCGGCATGCGGGACGTGACATTCTCGATCACTCTACGGCAGTGGTGGCCATATGATGTAGAGTTGGGCGTCGCTACTGGCGAGACGCGCTACCATACCGCGCGGCAGCAAGATTACTATGAGATGCTGACGCTCCGCGAATATGGCAAGGCGCTTTGGGGCGACACAATTCGCCAGCGCCATCCCACGCAGCCCGAGCTTGAGATCGGCGATGTGGTCAAACTGCCCAGTTCAGAGGCGCTCCGCGGCACGCGCGTAAAGCCGCAGAGCATCGCGTTGCAGAACAAGCACAAGGCGGACTCGCCGCAGTGGACACTTTGGAACGAGGTACTGGCAAGGCTTGATCGGCCGCGCAGGTCGCACGTGGTGTTGGAGTAGGAATGGCAGAGGCAGGCGTAGAGTTCGGTGAGGGCCTGGCCCCCAACTACGAGTTGAGGATTGAGGGGTTGACCCTGAGCGTTGGTGTGACGCAGTTCATTGAGCGCGTGGAGTACGAGAGTGCGGACGGGCTCGTGGATATGATGAAGGTATCCGTGATGAACCCGGATTTCCACATGTCCGAGATGAAGCTGTTTTTGCCCGGCAACGAAATGGCGCTATGGCTCGGGTACGGCCCGGATCTGTCATTCGTGGGACGGGCCGAAATCGTGAAGGTGCGCAAAACGTTCCCGCCTAGCGGAATGCCTGGGTTGGGCGTGACGGGTTACACCAAGGATCACCGCATGGCGGAACGCAGGCCGGATCCTGGGGCGGACGCAACGGAAAAGTCGAAGAAGAAAGCTGTCTGGAACGGGTTTGCCGTCGACGAAGTCGTCGTAGCTATCGCTGCCAGCTATCTGTTCCGGACAGACGTGGACGAGGCACCAGAACTGGACGGCAATTTTTATCAGCCGCACGAGATGAGCGATTTCGACTTCGTGGTCGGGCTCAGCAATCTTGTCGGGTATTTCTTCTGGGTAGACGCAGACGAGGACGGCAAGTGGTGGCTGCACTTCAAGAGCCCGGGCAAGGTAGGCCCTTCTGTGCAGGAAAAAACCTACACTTTCAAGTACAATAGCGGAGATGAGACAACGCTGACAACCTTTGCGCCCGAGATGCTGCTGAAGGATTCCTTCACGAAAGTGGTGGCTGTGCTGACGCTACCGAGCGGCGAAGTGATCAAGAAGGAATTTGTAGAAAGCAAAGAAAGCGAGTGGGCTACCAAGCCGAAGACCGAGAGCGAACTTGCTGAAGATATCCTCGGCACGGCCGCATCGATCAAGCTCTTCCTGGACGACTTTTCGATTACGATACCGGCCACTGACGGCATTAGAGACGAGGTCACGCTGGAGTGGTGGGTGGATACCTGGATCAAACGACACCGGCAGGAGTTCATGACCGGCAAAGGTCTGACGGTTGGCTTGGAGAGCCTGCGGGCCAGGCAATCGCACAGGATTCAAAACCTGGATAAGGTCACCGACGGCTCATGGTTCTTTTCCCGGGTGCGGCACATCATGGATTCTGAAGGCGGCTACGACTGCGACTTCGACGCGCGCAAGGAGATCCTGTGATGGAGGTCAGGAAGTACACCGCACAGGTCAGGCACGTTGAGGGGGAGGACCGCCCCGGCCCGGGATGGGTCAAGGTGACTTGCCCGGACTTCATCGGCACCGATGAAGTGCTGCCCGACTGGATTCGACCGCTATTGGATTGGGGCTGGTTTTACGTCCCCGACATCGACGAGTTGATCGAAATCGAAGTGCTGTACGGCACGAGCCGCGACGACGTACAGGGCCAGTCCGCGATCTACAACCCGCAGATCCGATGGAGAGGGAAGCGCTTCTACGGAGGAGAAGAGACCGACGCGCCCCGGCCCGTGCCTGACGACTTCACTGGCGCGCACTACGGCAAGCTGCGCGGGTTTGCTACGCCTAACGGCCACCTGATTCTGTTCGACGACACCGAAGACGAGCCCAGTGTGACGATCAGGTGGCATCGCAAGGTGGGAGAGACCGACAAATACGCCTCGTTGAGCTTTGACAAGGACGGCAAGACCAAGTTGACCAACCAGGACGGAACTGAAGTGCACCTGGACGGTGGCGATGCTGTGGTGACGTGCGACAAGTGCAATATCAAGGCGGCTACCGAGATCACGCTAGGAGATCAGGCAACTCTTGGCGTCGCCCGGCTGACCGATCCAGTTGCTACAGCGCCGGGAATGCTGACTTGGATGACTGCGGTTGCCGCCGCTATCAATGGATTAGTAGGCCCAGGCACTATTGCGCCACCAGTGCCATTGGATTTTGGGAAGATTTCAGGCGCGTCTACGCTGGCGAAAGCGAAGTGAATCATGGCGCGAGGGTTAGCAATTCCGATCGGGGTAGACATCACGGGAGGGGCCGCCTGGGTGAGCGGCGAGAAGAACGATCGCAAGACGATTTTCACGGCCCTGGGCGACTGCGACAGCGAGAACGCTTTTCGGCAAGAACTTGGCCTGGGCATCGGTATGGTTTTTGACATCAGTGATGAGACGGTACGCGCCCTGATCCTGCGCAGACTGGTAGCTATCTTCCGGGTTTTCGAGGAAGGCGACAGATACAAGTTGCTGACCGAGGCCATTTCATGGAGCCAAAACGAAGGCGAGTTGACATTGCAATTCAAATATCTTAATCTGGAGACAGACGAGGAACGCTCGTTTTCGCGCACGTTTGTGTAGGAGGCTACGGTGGCTGACATCACGATTCCCAGCTTCGATTGGACGGCTCAATACTACCCCGAACTTTACGAAGCGCTGATTCAGTTCAAGCGTACCTACGTTCCAGAGCATACCGACGAGAGCGACTACGACGGGTTCATGCAGTTGCTGAGCGCCTTCGCTTGCGTGGGCCATCTCAACAATTCCATAGCCGATCTGGTAGCCAATGAAGGCACGCTGCCCACGGCTAAACTGGTCGAGACCGTGCGCAATATGCTACGGGTCATAGACTACGAAATGGCTTCGGCCACGCCGGCGCAAGCCGACATCATCTACGAACTGAGCAAGGTCTTTTTGGTCGCCACAGAGATCGTGCCGTTGCTGGCGCAGGCCGCGACCAAACGTGAGACCGACGTGGTGACGATCTGGTTCGAGGCACTCGCCGCGCTGATTGTGGACCCCACCGACGAGTTCAGCCAGGTGTTCGCCGAGGAGAGCGGATCTTTCACTGACTACACCACAAAGGCAAACAGCCAGGCCACGCCAGCCGATGACTGGACGCCGTGGGCAACGCCCGCAGAGAGGGATGCGATCTACTTCGGACACAGCCATATCATGTGGGACAAGCTCGGGCTGTGGCTTACCACGCACATGGAAGGCACGAAAGCTACCGGCACAATCCAGTTCATCGCCAAGGCCAGCTTGATCGACGGAGAGAAATTCGTGCTGGACGACGGGACGAATCCCGCAGTCACGTTTTGGTTCAACGAAACCGGCACCTACACTCCGAGCGGCGGCTACGACGCCACCAACATCGAGATCAATATCAGCGGAGATACCACGGCCGGCGATGTAGCGATCACCGCCAAGGCCGCGATCAACGGGGTCACCACTGGCCTGTTGATCACTGGCGGCGCGATAGCGGCTGCAGACCTCGCGCTCGAGAACGACGGCTTTGGCACTGCTGGCAACCAGGCGATCACGGAGACTGTCGTCGACGCCGGCTTCACGTTCACCGGCATGAGCGGCGGCACCGACGGCGTTGTAGGCGTGTGGGAATACTACGACGGCGACTTTGCCAAGGACACACCAGACAGCGTCGTGGACATGACTGGCTACCTGCGTCTTCGGCTGGACGCCTACCTTGGCGCCGTCAACAGGGCCGGGACGAAGATCCGCGTGCAGTTCAACTCATCTGGTGCCTACGAAGACGTGTACAGTGCCTGGAGTGGCTCATACAACTACGTGGACACCGCGGGCTACCTCGGGCAAACCGTGCCCAGCATCACACCCGCGGACTACACTGTGGGGAGCGATTGGGAGGAATTCACGAATCTGGCGGACGGCACAGATCATTTTTCGCAGGACGGCGACGTGGAGTTCGACCTACCGCAGATGATTACCGAGAACTGGATCGCGGGCGTCGTGAATTCCGTCACGGCCTACTGGATGCGCTACAGGGTCATCACCGCGGCCGGCGTGGTGGCCGATCCTGTGTTTCGGTCCGGCCAGCTTGACCAGGGCACGCAGTACGTCCACCGGCAGGTGACGCAGGGTAGGACGCAGAGCGACAATCCTCTGGGATCATCCGATGGTACAGCAGACCAAGAATTCGAGACCTCGCAGGACAACTACATTGACGGCAGCGGCGAGCCCTACGTGGACGCCGAGCTGTGGACTGTCGTGGCGAATTTTTTGCAGAGCAAGACCACGGACAAGCACTGCCGCGTTGAGCTAGGCGAAGACGATCGCGCGACCCTGGTCTTCGGCGATGGGGTCAACGGCAAGATACCACCCGCTGGCGTGAGCAACGTCCGTTTTGACTACAGGCACGATGCGGACGACGACGGTAATGTGGGCTATAACACGATCGTCGTGGACAAGTCCGGGCTGAGCTACGTCAACAGCTTGTGGAATCCGCGTCCCGCCGTTGGCTGGAAACAAGCTGAAGGCGCGACGCCTGCCAGCTTGGAGATGGCCAAGATTGACGGGCCGGCCAGCTTGCGGGTGAAGACGGTCGCGTTGAACGGCGATGATGTAGTGATCATGACGCTGGCATACGAGGACGCCGACGGGGCCTCCCCGTTTGCCCGGGCCAAGGGCATTGAGGAAGGGTTCGGAGTCAAGACCCTGAAGCTCGTCGTGGTCGCGGCCGGCGGCAACCCAGCCAGCGCAGCGCAACTCGACGCACTGGACGAATATTTCAATGGTGATGCCTACGCGCACCCGCCCAAGCGTAAGCGATACGTCTCCAACCAGGAGGTCACGTCGGTCAACTACGGACCGAAGACGATCGACATCACCGCCACGGTCACCGGCACCGATGTCACCGCGGCGCAGATCGAGAATGTTCTACGGCAGATATTCCAGCCCGAAGCGAAGAAAGCTGATGGCGTGACTTGGGAATGGGAGTTCGAGGGTACGGTCACGAGGGCGCGGATCATTCACGAGATATTTGAAGTCTCGGAAACCATATCGAACGTTGTATTGGCCGTGCCTGCATCTGATGTGACCTTGACCGACGACGAACTGCCGAAGGCGGGCACGATTGCGATTACGGTGGTGAGCTGATGAGTACGACGCCCAGCATATACGATTTTATCATCCTCCCGCTTCGGTTGAAAGACCAGCAGGAGGGAAAGTTGTTTCTGGAGCGTTTTCTGGCAGGGCCGCAGGAAATCTGGGAGGCGACGCGAGCCAGAATCCAGGACATCAAGAAGCTGTGGTCTGTGAGCGACTGCCCTGATGAACAACTTCAATTCTTAAAAAACATCGTGGGCTGGACGCAGGCATTGAACGCGATCACCAAAAATCTGGACTATGCTACACTTCGCAAACTGATCTCGCTTTCCGTGGCCATGTGGAAGGACCGCAGTTCGGAAACGGCCATCTATAATGCGCTCAACTTGCTTGTGCCGGGACGTGCGCGAATCTGGAACTGGTTCGACCTGCGCTGGATTTTGGACGAAACCGTACTGGGCGAGGAGCACCAAGGCCGCGACTCGTACCTCGTGAGTATGCCTGACGACGCCTACTGGTCTAACGTGCGAATCGTGGATAATCCTGTGGGAGAGATCGACCGCACACTGGTCAAAGAATTGCTCAACCTGATGCGTCCATCCGGGGAGAGGTATGCGATCGTCTACCTGAAATTTTTGGATCTGTTTGAGAGCGACGAAGACGTATCGCAGTGGGACCAAGGGTCAGCGATTGCGCTACTTGTCGAAGACGGTATGATGAAACTGCGGGGGCCTGGAATTGAGATTACTTGGGCAAACGTAGAAGGCGCAGATATCTGGGCGAACTACGTTGCAAGTGCGCGGGTTAGAGCGCCGTCGAGTGGTACACTCGGCACTTTTGGAATTTCATTTTACCTGGACGACGCCCAGAATTTTTACTACATCACGTTGGACCTCGGGATCAACGAGTTGGCCTTTGGCAAAATGGCCAGTGGTGTTCCTACAAATATCGTTCAGTTCGATTTCTCGACTGTCTCTTACACCATCCTGCCGGACGTCTGGTATCTCCTCCGGGTTCAAATTTCTCCCGAAGGCGCGACCAACAGAATCAAAGTGTATATGGACAGTGAAAAGTATATTGACACCACTGACGCGACATTCAGCGATGGAGCGGTTGGGCTGGTAAATGTGAATGGAACCATGTTGGACTGTGACGAGATCGAAGTCCTGGGCCTGCCTGTGGATTCCGAAACCGTTGAGATCAACTACTAGGAGGTCGTCATGGGCGTCTCAAATGATACTCGGGCCTGGTTTGTAAGAAATCGAATCGTCTCCTTAGAAATGATAGCTGACGATCTGGTCGATTACTTCTCGAATTCTGACGAGGTCCTGGCCGACGTGCTCTGGCCAGAAGGCGGCTTCTTCGACGGGGTTACACTTGTCGCGGACGGGAACGACAAGTTCAAGATCGGTGGCCTGTCGGGCATCGACGGCGCGGTAGGCGGCGATCTGCTGAATCTAACTGACCGGCAGGCCGACGTGGAAGGCATTCAGTTCGAGAATACCAATCTCGCTGACTACCATGTTGGGCTACAAGATGCTCGTCTCCCGGAGGAAATCGTCGTCAACCCGAAAGATGGACTGCCCAACTGGACCCGCCACCGGCACATAATCGGGCAGCAGGATGTACCAGACGCCGTCAGCGACAACGGGGATGGAACCATCACTTTCGAAGTGGATTCCTTAACCGAGACGGGCGTTAGCAACGCGGGACGCCAGGTCTACGTGTTCATGGCGGCACTTCCCGAAGGCGCGATAACCAATGCAATAGCGATCGAGCTGCTTACGGTTGCCTGGGCTGGCGGGAACAATAAGATTACGACCGCTGATGATCTCGGACAGGACACCATCTCGACCACGGCCGGAGACTACGTTGTGATCTTGGTTGGGCCGCATGTGCTTAGGAACACCGACATTTCAGGCAACGCTGCTTATGCCTACGTTGGCACCGTGCAGGGCGTGGGCGCCGGTGGTCCTCCAACCGTATTTGACGTAACTGCCCAACGTATGCTGACTCAGTCTACAGCTAATCTGTGGCAGGTGTTACGCCAGGAAAATGTGCCTCCGTTGCGCTGGAAGATCGACGTGAAGGCAATCGCCGGCGAGACCGGGGTGGACCAGATCCGTGTGACTGACTCCGGGAGCAACGTCAAGTTCAGCGTGGATGAGGCTGGCAACGTTGTGGTAGAAGGCGATTTCGAGGTCAAAGGTACAACCACGACCAGAGATGTGGATCAGATCAACACGCATAATGCCTACTTTGACAACTTCGATGCTGGCAACGCGGACACTGATGACCACAAGATTCAAGGTGAGTGGGCACACGCCAGTTCAGGCAGCGGCATCACAGCCTTTGCGGTTGACGGTGATACTGGACGAGTTGGAATTGGTGGCACCTATGATGGCACAAAAGCACTCAAGATTACAGGAGATACCGTATTTGCTGGAGACCTTTTCCCTGATGGCAACACCCGTTCATTGGGTGGACCGGGCGGAGGAGAATCTTGGAAATTTCTTCATCTCTCTGCTGTTCTTGGTGAGGGCGTGGTAAGTAGCCTGGTGCCTGCCACAACCGGAAGGGACTTAGGCAGTTCACTACGCCCATGGTTGAATTTATATCTTTCGACTGTTGCTGACAACGGTATGGCAACAGATCTGGTGCCTGCGACTATTGCGCTTGATCTAGGGAATGCAGCCTATCCATGGCAGAATCTATATCTTGGAAATCTTCGGTTTAGTGTTTCAGGCGCGGGGGCAAATGAGAAAAATTGGGAATTGGAAATTATCTCAAATGCGGGTGAACTTCTACGATTTTCGGCAAAGACAGATGCTTGGGGCGCACCTGCGCCTTTCTTTGAGGCTTTGCGGGTGGTTGATTCTACAGCAATATCATATCTTACTTTGACAGCAATCAACGTTGAGATAGCTGGAACTTTACAACCGGATAATGACACTCGCTCACTTGGCAGCGCGGGCAAAAAGTGGAAGTGGTTTTATGTCTCCGATGCACCACTCGAAGGTGTTGCGACCAGTTTGATGCCTGTAACCAAAGGCGACTTGAATCTCGGCTCCTACGATATGGAGGCGGAAAACGGTTATATGTGGGACCACTTTGCATTCCAAACAGGCATCATAGCTCATACAGCTCCAAGTCTACGGATTTTCAAAGAAGACCAAGTCGCAGATGAAGGTGGCTGGGAATTTAGACTCAGCGGGAAGAATTTACTATTTCAGCCCATTGAAGATGATGGTACGCCAGGCGCTGACTATGTTTTTTCAGCGGTACGAGGCGTTGGCACTGTCCTAACCGAATTGCAGTTCGGCGTTCGGCTTGTTCCAATAATCACTAATACTTATGACCTTGGAGAATCTGGAACGCCACTGAAATGGAAAGATGCTTTCTTCAGTGGTACTATTGATACAGCAGATCTTACATTCTCAGGTCTTGTCTCTGGCCCAGGATTTCTGGCCGATGGCGATCCGGGCGTCGGCGCAGCCAATACGATTACTTTTACAAGCGTGTCTGTTGCTCCCGCAGATACGGATGCAAGGACCGTAGTAGGCCAAGGTGTGGGAGCCAACCAAGGGTACATCAAGATTTACGTCGCCAATTTGCCTAAATACATACCTTACTGGAGTTCAGACTAATCAACTGGCCGTGCAACAAGGCGGCACAGGAAAGGAGCAGGACAATGAACAACGAACAGATTAACGAGTACATGCAGGCGCTGCTTTCGGGCAAGCAAAAGGTGGAGGGCTTACTGGAGACTGAGGCACTGAAGCAATTTCGGGAAAGGACAACCGAGATCGCGCATGGGCAACAGCGCGTTCAGCAACTCGCGGACGAGATCGAGAAGATTCGAAACGGGGTCCAGCAGCTCATTGGCCAGCGCACGGCGTACAGCCAGATGTTGGTCGCGGCCGAGGTCGCGAGGCGCCCTGCAGAAGTGCCGCTCTCGCTGGTTGAGCTAGGCAAGAAGTTGGGCGCGAACAAGGTCGAGGCAGTTGACAACGAGGGGAACGTGGTGGACAGTAGCGAGGAAGAGGCTCCGCTGCCTAGCCCGCCACAAGCCAGGTTCATCAAAGAAGGAGCCGGCAAAGCCAAGGCCCCTGCAGCAGAGGAAGAGAACTGAATCATGCCGAAAGTGAAAAACATCTTCCTGCACTGCTCTGCTACTGGATGGGGCGAGGTGCTGGAGTTCGATCGCTGGCACCGGGCACGCGGCTGGAAAGGACTCGGGTACAGCTTCGTGATTCTGAACGGCCGACCGTTCCGCGACGTGGACTACTGGCCTTTCCTCGACGGGCAGATTCAGCCCGGCCGGCCCCTCGACGACGACCCGATTTTCGAAGCGCATGAAGTGGGCACGCACGTCGCCGGCCGCAATCCTTGGAGCCTCGGTGTCTGTCTGGTGGGCCGAGACGAGTTCACCGATCGGCAACTGGCAGCCGCCAAAAATCTGCTGCTACGCCTGCATGATCATTTTGGGCTGGATATCAAGGACATTCTCGGGCACAACGAGGCCGGGACGCTGGGCGAGCAGTACGCCACCGACAAGACATGCCCGAATTTGCCCATGGGCGATTTCCGGTCGTACCTGTATGAGACGATCGGACTGGCCGAGCTGCAGGTAGCAATCGAAGCACACACGGCGGGAATCTACGGATGAAGTTGATGCAGAAGGAACACCTGACACCCTCTTGAAAGGAGGCGGATCATGAAAACGTACAAAACCGTAGGAGCCTGGGGCTTGTTCCTGGGCATTCTGGCACTGTCACTGATGGCCTACCATGGCCACGTCACGGCCCAAACGGGTGACGGCTACCTGCTCGCCCAGACCCGGGCCGAGAGCTTGGGCGTTGCGCCGGCGACTGACAAGGGGGCTCTGCTCCTGGCAGATACCGCAGGGGCAGCCAGCAGGCTGGCAGGCGACGCTCCCAAGCCCTCCGAAGCCCTTACTCCTGTCCCGGGGCCTCCCCAGCCTCCGGACGCCTTAGACGCGCCTAAAATGGATGGCAAGGCGGGGTCTGAGTCTGAAGAGGTCACCGCCGAAGAGCTTGCCAAGCAAGCCCAGAAGATCGCGGATGACTGGCAGGCACTCGGCTGGATGGGCGGAACGATCGGGATTATCGGATTTCTGTTGCTATTGCTGCGTTTCAAGCCCATCGACAACTTGCTGGAGGAGCACGCCCTCAAGCAATACAAACCCTATGTGGCGGCCGGGCTCGGCGTTCTGTTCGGCTTTCTCCAGACCTACATCACAGGAAAGGGCTGGGGGCCTAGTATCGTGGCCGGGCTGATCGCGGGAATTGCCACGCCTGGCCTGCATCTGTTGCTCACGAAGGGTAATACGAAGTGAGGGCGAACGGCGTCGGTTCTTGGCTCGAGCGTTGGGGCCTGTGGATTTTGCTCGTGCTCGCCGTGATAATCGGCATGCTCTGCTGGTTATTTCCGGTATCCCGTAAGGGCAAGCCGCAGATCCTGAAGGAGGCGCAAGACGGTGCGGCCGCGCTGAAGAAGAAAGCAGCCGAAGCCCTGGTGGAGCACGAGTATCAGATGGCGGTCCGCAGGAACGAACTGAAGGCCATCGAGACGATCGTCGACGAGGACGAGCGGCTGAAGGCCCTGGCCAATTTCGCCAATCGGAGATATTGAGATGCGCGCGATCACGATCCTCCTTCTCCTAGCCCTGGCATCCCCTGCTTGGCCGGCAGATGTGGTCTTGGTCAAGAAAGAGGCCCTGGCGCCGTTCACTGGTCTACTGGTGCCGGAAGCTCGCTTCACCGAGCTACTGAGCGCCGAGTTGAAAGTCCAGGAACTCCAGGGCAAGCTGTCGATCCAGGAAAAGACGGCCCAGGCGCTTGAAGCCATGTACCTCGGGAAGCTGAAACAAGCCACCTCGCCCGTAGCATGGCACGAGAAGCCCGGCTTCAACCGCTGGCTTGGCTTCGGACTGGGTCTGGTTTGTGCTGGACTTGCGGTCTGGGGTGCGGTAGAATTCGGGAAGACGATCAAGTAGTCGCTCGGAGGACAACACGATGGACACCTTCCTCACGCAGTTCGCCAGCCATGGCCCGATTGGATTAATCGCGGCCCTCGCCTTGTGGGCGTATTTCAAAAAGGACAAGCAGGTGAGTTCGCTTTACAAGCGCCTTGAATGCAAGGGCGAGAAAATGGTGGAGCGCTACCATCTGCTCGGGACCGAGACGGTCGAAACCTTGAAAGCGTTGGTCGATTCGCAGGAAGGAGGGGAGCCATGAAATGGTGGCCGTTCAGTCGTAACGGGAAAGGCGAAGTTCCTAATGTCGAATGCTGCGAAGGGGAAGATGGATGCGAGGGGGCCGAAGCCGAGTACCTGGAAAGCCTACCAGCCTGTATACGCAATGACAAGGACCGTCTGCGCCGGGCAAGAAAGCTCGACCAGCAAGAGAGGGAAGCTCACAAGTTATTCGACAGCCAAGTGATTCAATTCCGCAAAATCCGGACGCGACTCGCCGAAGAGAAAAAGTAACAGTTGCATTCTTTCGGATCGTGTGGTACGATCCGCCGCATGGTTAGAATCTACCTCGACAATCGCTATGCTCGCCTCGAAGGCGCGTCTGACAAACTGCTACACCAGCTCGATAAGGTATGCAGCTACCGAGTCGCGGGCTACCGCTACTCGCCGGCGTTCAAGGCCCGGCGTTGGGATGGTCGCGAGCACCTGCTGGGGTACCATAGCCGTTGGGGTCCGTCCGGCTACTACTTTCCCCTCGGCCTGCTGTTCGACGTGGCGGCCCACCTGAAGAAAAAGGGCCTTGAGGTCAAGATCGACTGGGGCGGTCGGGCGCGGGGCAAGCCGATCGCGCACGACTGGAACCCGAATATCGAATTGCGGCCGTACCAGAACGAGGCGGTACTGGCCTTGACGCGTGGGGTCCTGCCCGGTGTCGGAATCGTCAAAATGCCGGTCCGAAGCGGCAAGACCATCACCGCGGGGCGAATCATTCACGACCTGCGGGCCAGCGCTTTGCTGATCGTCCCGAGCCGCTGGTTGCTGCACCAAGGCAAGAAGGCCCTGGAAGGGATGCTACAGCGCGAGGTAGGCGTGATCGGCGACTCCGAATGGGAAGTGCGCGACGTGACCGTGGCGACCATCGGCACGCTGGCGGCCCGACGCGGCGGGCTATGTCCTGACCCGGACCGGCCCGGCAAGAAAAAGCGGGTGGCGCCGGCACCGGAGTACCTGGACCTGATCAGACGGTTCGATCTCGTGGTTGTCGACGAAGTGCATCATTTGCGCGGTAAGGAATGGCACAAGGTCCCGATGGATTTTCACTGCTACTACCGGATCGGCATGAGCGCGACGGCGTTCCCGGATCTCGAGGCCGAGCAAGAGAAAGGCGCGATCTGGCTCAAGGCGTGCTGTGGCAAGATCAAGATCGATGTCCCGACCAGCAGGCTGATCGAGGAGGGCTGGTTGGTGCAGCCCACGATTGAGTTGCATCAGATCAACGAACCGAATCTGCTGGACCTGCCCTGGAGCAAGGAAATGCAGCGAGCAGCCATCGACGACAACCCGCACCGCAACGGAAAGATCGTGGAAATCGTCGCCGAACTGGTGCACGGCCGCGGGCTGAAAACGCTGGTGGTCAGCAACCGGCTGAAGCAGAGTTCGGCGCTTGCCAAGGCCATCGGCGCCCAGGGGATCGGCTGCCGACGCATCGTGGGCACGACACCAAGCGACGAGCGGAAGCGGGTAGTGGCCGAATTCGTGAATAACGGCGTGGACGTACTGGTCGGCACGGTCTTCGGCGAGGGCGTGGACCTGCCCGAAGTGGCGGCCGTGGTGAACGCCGAGGGCGGCAAGGACGTGAAGCGGACGATCCAGCGCATGCGCAACCTGACGCCGTGCGACGGCAAGACCAAGGCGGTGTTCGTGGACTTCATCGATCAGACCAATCCCTACTTGGCCGAGCACTCCCTGGCCCGGCTTCAGACCTACCGTTCCGAACCTGCTTTCCGTTTAGAAATCAAGGGTTAACAGTTCTTCAAAAAGCAAAACGGGGGTAGTGTCCTATTATGAAAAATGAGTGGTCTGAAAGCTACATCTCCGAACATGCCTACCTGGTGGCCAGGGGCGTGCGCCCGATGGCCATCGTTGGGCGCGTCGAGGCCGACAAGAACCTGATGCTCCAAGCCGTGTCACGGCTGGAGATCGTCTCAATCGGCGAGCCTGTCATCCCGTTCGTGGTTCCCCGTGACAACGGTTTCGCCGACTGCGGCTTTGCGGCGGCGCGGTGGGTCATCGATCTCTACGCCTGGTTGGTGGGACCGAACGGCGTACCCGAAGACCACGTGCATCGCATTACGGGTCTGCTGTTAGGTTATGACGCGAAGGCAATCCGTGACCATGACGAACGTGGTTGCGGACGACGCTTCCAGAATCGGGGCTAACGATGAGCGACAAGAAACTCAGGTGCAAATGTCGTGGACACGGGGCACCTGAGATTGTCGATCCGTGCATCCGTGAACTGGTGGATTGCCTGAATCGCCACGGGATCGAGACCATCCAGAGTTGCTGCGGGCACGGGGACGAGGGCGTCATCATTCTGGCGCTCGACGCCGTGGAGCCGAACATCATCGCCACGGGCAAGCAGAGCGGATGGACGTTGAAACTGGCTCCCAAGCCAGTGACGCTGCCGTACTGCGACGACATCGGGAAGTGGAAAGACGAGTATCCGACCGGGGGCCTCGACTGGTACAATCACCTGGACATTCGCAAACCCCTACCTGGACATTCGTGAGCCTGTCGGGAACTGATTACCCGCCCTGCTTCTTGTCTATCGCTTTGCAGTGGTTGCATTGCTCCGTTTTAGAAGAAGGAGGCGAACTTCCCTTCTCCCACCCCGATGCTGGATACTGATTGATGTGGCAGGTCGTGTGCCAGTGGTAAACATCATTCCTCACATCGTCTTTCCAGTAATACGTCATTTGCCATTCCTCCATGTTGATAAGGAATCGCAAGTCTATGAGGATATGGGTCGATTAGTCAAGAGAAAAATGAGTAGGTTCATTTCAGAACCGATCTATCCTCGAAGATCACTTTCACAACTTTGATCATGATCTTCGCCGTGCCGTTCTCCGCGATCTTCCACAGGCGCCGATAGTCCGGGCTCATCGACAGCTCTTCGAAGATCCAGGCCGAATCGGATTCGATCCGCACGCTTTCCGCAATTCCTTCCCGGGCTGGTAGCTTCACCTCATTTTCGAGCATTCGCGTCAAGGCCGCTCTGCCGAACGGATTGAGAATCCGGACATGGGTCGTCACGCCGATCACGGTTTTGTAGGTCCGGTTTTCGAAACTGAAATTCAGAAAAACTTTACTGTTCAATCTGTCAGGCTTGTGCAATAGCGAAACATCCCACACCTTGACCGCGCCTTTTGCTTGCTGAATTCGGTTCGCTTCACTTCGTAGCCCGATTTCTTCGGCCAGCTCCTGCTCAGCGCGTTTCGCTGCTTCCTGACGTTGCTTCCCTCGTTCGCGCTTTTGTTCTACAAGCGCAAGTTCTTTTTCTTTGACTTCCCACTGTTCGATCAAATCAGCGTAGACCGAGATCAACGCTTTTGTCGTGCCGATCTCAACTCCGGCGACGTGAATCCGGTAGTCCGGTCCCAGACGTAAGATCGTGCCTGGTTCAACTGACCCTTCGAAAACCCCTCGGATGTTAGACACCCCGCTCAAAAGGAAATCCCCACTTGCCGTTTTCAGCTCGACCAGCGCTCCAGGTGCCGGCTCTTCTTTGCACGTTGTCTTGTGCGGGGTGTTCAAAGTGATCTCCCCGATGTGGTTGGTCGAATCCGCCGCCCGTACATCGTTGACAATTGCATAGATCAGCAGTCCGATCGCAGCGGCGCTGACAAGGGCGGTCGTCGCCAGATACTCGTCTCGGTTTTCTCGCATCTGATCCAATGTCGAGGCCGCAACCGCAGCGCCGCTTGCACTCAGCGCAAGCCCACCGCTAATCAAATACCATTTTTTCATGTCCGGCCCGAACCGTTCAATTTTTTCGGCCCGATCGACGACTGCGTGGCTTGTGATGATGCAGTCCTTGTGCCGCGAAATGGTGGTGTATACACGAAACGAATCGGTCATGTTGTCGTCGTAGACCGTGACCTTTGCTTCGTGTTTCCAGCCCGACGTGACTTGCTGGGTTGTGTATTCTCGAACAGGACGATCGACAATCCGTCGGCTCTCCTGGATTCCTACGCAGTTGCTCAACAAGAATAAGATGAGGATAACCGAAGTAGCGTTCTTCATCGCGTCCTCCTCGGGGCATAAAAGCCCGCGAAAGCAGTTCGGACCAAGCTCTTTGCCAATTGGAGAACCAGGACAAACCACTCCCGCGAGCAACCAGGAAACACACGCGCTCCTAGTTCTCCAATTGGCGAGTCCATCTTAACAATGCTTGGCGGAAAAAGTCAAAGCCAAAAGGACCAGTTATCCAGCCATTTTTTTTGACAGGCCAACTTTCTAGTAGTACCTTGATCGACAAGGGAATCGACAAAGGAGAAGGGAAATTGGCCAGAACGTAGATGAGCCGCCATGGGTGCATCCATGACGGCCCAAGGAGTCCAAAATGCCACGTCGCAGTCGCATCATTGGACGAAGCCGAAGCTTCATCCACTCCCTAGCACGACCACCACCTGGTGTCAAGAACAAAATCGGGGGCAGCGTCCTACGAAATTTTTGAAATTAGGACACTACCCGATTCTGCTCAGATCGCAGAAAAACGCCCTGACCACGGCCGATATCCATGATCAGGGCCAAACCCTGCACGGAAGACCACACAGAGCCCACAGACGATTATGCGGCCTCCCGTGCAGGAAGTCAAGATGGGAGGTCCAAAATGAACGCTCTAAAAAAAGAGAAGAAGCTACACGTCCTGAGCGCCTTGATCGAAGGTAGCAGCATTCGAAGTACCGAACGGATGACCAGGGTTCATCGCGATACCATTCTGCGTCTACTGGTAGCCACAGGAGAACATTGCGACAAGCTGCTTGATGAAAAAATGCAGAATCTCCGCTGTCAACAAATTCAGGCAGATGAGATCTGGACATTCGTCTCCAAGAAACAGAAGCGAATTGAACCAGGCGAAAGCGATGCCGTGATCGGCGATCAGTACATCTTCGTTGCCCTGGACGCAGCCACCAAGCTAGTGCCGTCTTTTCTGGTCGGAAAAAGAAATCCAGCAACTGCTGTTCAATTCATCGAAGATCTCAAAGGCAGATTGGCTAGCCGTACTCAAATCACCACTGATGGCCTCTCGGATTACATCGACGCCATCGAACTGGCCTTCGGCCTTGACGTGGACTACGCTCAACTCGTGGGAGTTCCCAGCAAAAAATTCGTCATCACAGGAACTCCTAAGCAGGAACGCATTTCGACAACGTACGTCGAACGCCAAAACCTGACGATGCGGATGCGGATGCGTCGGCTCACTCGCCTGACCAACGCCTTTTCGAAGAAGCTCCAGAACCTGAAGGCGGCGGTCTCCCTGCACTTCGCCTATTACAACTTCTGCCGGATCCATCAGACGCTTCGGGTGACTCCCGCGATGGAGGCTGGAATCGCCAGCCGTGTCTGGGGGTTGGGAAATTTGCTACCAAATTAGAATACCACCCATTTTTCCCTTGACAGAAACGGCCAATCCAGCTACCCTTGCCGAGCAAGTAGGATTTCGGAGAACGGAGCAAGGAGTGACCCCGATTTCTGACCACCCAAACGGGACGAAGGGAGATAGGATCATGTACTAGCCAGCTCTGGAGAGGAGCCTATCCAGTTGATTTGTGTGCTGATTTGTGGTCTTATCCGGTCGTGTCCTGCGGCCGGATATTTTTTTGCTTCATCTGCATTTTTTCCTTGCAATCCGAAACGGGGCCGTGGTAGTGTGCTGGGTGTCGAGTCAGGAGTGCAACTTGGAAGCGAAAAAATGTAGTTCGGTAGCCAGGCGAGGAACTCATGTGTTCAGGTTCGGAGATGTGATTCCCCCCATTCGCTCTCTGACTCGACACCCTGATCTTGTGAGCTTGCCGGCTTTTGGAGCGTCCCGGGACTACCTCGGGGCGCTCTTTTTTCGTCCTACAGGGGTGTAGCGATGGCTAGATTTTTTTCCGAAGAGGACCGCCAGAAAGCCGAAGAAACGAAACGCAAGCGTCGAGCAGAACTGGCAAAACTCCTGCCATTGAAAATCCATGGTGGACGGCTCAGCTTGGCGGACTACCTGAATGAACCAGAGCCGCCGCGCATCACGCGCGACGAAGCGATCAAGCTACGCTGTCTCGACTGCGTGGGCAATGCTTCGAACGAGATCAAGCTGTGCACTGCCGAAGAGAACGACGCCGTCAATCCTGGACACCTGGCAAGCAGGTGAGAAGCCGGCCTGGGTACCGACTGCGAAAGATATCGCAGTGCTGGAGGACTGAGAAGAGATGACCAAGCCGCAACTCATCAACCTCCAAACCGCTGGTACCGAGTTGTCCCCGTCAGCATTCCGGTCGTGGGTCCGCCTGATAGGCGTGAGCCAAGAACGTCTCAATAGTAGGCGGAAAACCGCCCACGAGATCGGATACTCCGTTCGTCGTAGCAACGAGATCCTGCGCGAGTTAGCCGAGAAGGGCTACATTCGGTTCGAACTCGGCGCGAATAAATTTTCGCCAACGAAAGTCGTCCCGATCCGTCCGCAGGAAGTTTCTCGCCCACTACCAAAAGCGCCCACTACCAAAAGCGCCCACTACCAAAAGCGCCCACTGCCAAAAGCGCCCACTGCGGCAAGTAATCCCCCGTCAAATCAACCATCTACGCAAAACATCCCGCCGACGAAAGCTCCTGGCAGCCCAACACCGCCAGCTAAAATAAATAGCAATCTCAAAGTTGTACCGCCGAAAACTAAACGGGACCCGCCCCGAAAGCGGAAAGTCTTGTTTACAGCAGGCGAAAATACTAAAGTTAAATCTCCGCCTGGCGAAGCCGTTTCTGTGGGGGGGTCGGGGGGGGGATCTCTTAAAGCTCTCAATTTAATAGAAGATCCCAACAAATTAAAAGATTCAGTTTTAACTCCGGATAATACACCCCGTAGGGGTGCTCTTACGCGCACGCGCAAGGGATTGAAAAACAGAGAAGATCCTCCTCGGGAGGCCATAGAAAAGCCCTCCCCGGCGGTTGATCTAGATAAAATTTCCTTGGCAGCGGAGGCCAGCAAGGCGAAGCGTTCGGAACGCAACAAAGCTGCTCGCCGACGGGCGAAGTCTGCACTGCCAAGCGGGGAAATGCTGGGCCAGGAATTGGGGCAGGACGAGAGCTTGCCCAATGCTACGTTCACACCTGGGCCGAAGCAACGGGTGCGCATGGTGGAAATCTTGGCCCGGGTGCCGGGCGATCTGGAACGCCGCAAGCTGGCCCGCGGGCTGGGCGACAGCTTCCGTAGGATCTACACCAAGTACCGGCGGCGGTTCCAGGCGGGCTACCAGTGCGTGCCGACACAGTACCGATTCGCGGAACGGGCCGCAGTGCTCTGCGTCATGCTCGAGGTCAAGCCAGCGGACCTGATTGCGTACTGGGCCAAGCACGTCGGCGATTTCACCAGCATGAAGTATCCCTCGTTGAGCTTTCTGTCGGCGAGCGGCAATGTGGACCAGGTCGCCTGCATGCGGGGGGCATGTGCAGGGAATGGCGGGAAGCAGGAGAAGGCTGGCAAACCGTGTGAGGTGGATAGCATGCACAGCTACGCGGACACCAGCCAGCTCGACCCGCGGCTTCGGCCCGGGCTGCTGGGTGCCGGCTTTGACCTGACCGGGATCGATGACCGCTATCTGATGACGGTGCAGGGCGCCGCGCAGGCCATAGCGGACGGCTGGCCCATGTATGTGTCTGGCAAGATGAAGCCCTGGGTGGACTGGGCCGCTGAACACGTCTACGAGAAAGAGGCTGTGGGGAGTGATCATGGCTAAACCTAGAAAGATAGTTGAACGGATCCTTTTGCGCCTTATCGATGCCGCGATTGACTGCGGGGCGTTCGACCAAAACTTCATAGAAAATGGGATGGAACCGGACGCGCTAGAGGAAAGTTGGCGAAAGATTCTCGACGAGGAGATCTGTCCTAGGAAAAGTCGCCCCATGCTTTTGCCGGACGCAAGCGATTTCTTTTTTGACCGTGAACTCGTGGAGTAGTTATGGTTCAAGAACACCTTTCAGAAATTATTATTCAGACTGACGGAGGTGAGGGATGACGCAGGGTGAAAAGATGGTGTGGGCCGCAGCGTTCTTACAAAAGCTCGGCAATGTCGATGAGCCGAGTGAGTGGGAAGTGCAGCCACGGGACAAGGAAGGAAAGCCGCAACCCCTCAAGTCACTGACTGTGCAGGCAGTAGAATTCGCAAACAAAGCGGTGGGCGCTATGTGGCATGCCCGGGACAAGATGATAGATGAGAAACGGAAGAAGACGTTTGAGTGGGAGCGCCTGATCGACATGCTGAAGGACTGACGGAGGGGATGAATCATGATCGAGACGTACCGGATCAAGGTTGGGAGACGCGGATTGCCCGGCTCGACGCAGAGCCGCATCACCGAGCCATACGCCCTGGAGGATCTCCATCAGATGTTTAGCGCCTACATGACGGAGGGCCTCATTGTCGATCTCTCACCACGAGAAGTAAAGCTCGTCGAGACGGCGGCCAGCGCACTGGAGAGGCTCAAAAAAGTGGAGGCCAGCCAGGAGGATGAGGACGGGGAGCAGGGCAATTCTTTGCTTGATCGCGCCAACGCCACGATTAAACGATTGGAGGCCAAGATCAAACGGTTGCGAGAAGCGCTCGCACCCTTCGCCAAGGCGGCTGAGAAAATACCCGATTTCGGGCCGCACGCGAAGGCGATTGAAGATATCCTCGCTGTGAACTGGAAAGACGGTAGCCTGCCCATGTTCGGAACAGAGTTCCATCGTGCACGGGCGGCGTTGGGAGGTGGCGGGTGATGAGCGACCAGGACAGACCAAGAGTGAGAATCCACTTCCCCCCAATCCCCGACGAACGGAGCAAGATGCTTGTGCATGAGTGGATCAAAATGCTCAGAGAGGGGTGCAGACGTGGGGAGCCTTTACTCGGCAGCGACGCGAAGCTACTCGAACAGGTGTTGACGGGTATTGAGCAAGAGCTGAACGATGCGAAGGCTGAGTGCGGACGATTGCGGAATTGGGCATCAAAGCATATATGCGATGACACTCCGAAATATTCTTCGGTTAGCAGCAATTGTGGCGAGTGCGTGCCGTGCAAGGCGCGGGCAGCGTTGAAAGGGAACAAGGAATGAGCAACGATAGTAAAGGACCAGCGAGTGCGGCGCTGATGGAAGTCGAGGTTGCCCTTGGCCTGTGGGGTACGCCAATTACAATTGAGGAACATGTGAAGAGACTTGAAGCCGAAGTCGACCGACTGAGGACGGCGCTAGAAAAGGCGGCCAGTACTCTTGATGATACCGCAACCGATTTGAGATTGATTTCCCGCATCGACAGTTGCTGAAAGGGAAAGATGCGAACCCGCCAAGAAGTAGCTGACTACACTGCCCAGGCCCGGTTAGCCATAGTCTACGGTTGCAAGCAGTGCGGCGGGCGCGATTCAAGTTGCGCCTGCCACGCAAGACTGCGGGTAGAGGTAGAAGCCTTCGAGGCGTGTGTGCCTCGCGACTTCTGGAAGGTCACACCAAGCGACATCCACCACAACAGGGCCGCGTTCGACAACACGGTGCGGCCCTACTGCGGCAAGCTACGCACGGCCCGGAGTAAGGGCTACGGGCTGCTGTTGCTGGGCGACAACGGCGTTGGCAAGTCAATTATGGCCAGCTACGTGCTGACGCGGGCAATAGCGATCGGCTACACCGCGTACTACACCACGTTGCCGCGACTCGATCACGATCTCAAGCGGGGCTTCAACGACCGCGAGGCCGCGGGCCGTTTGCGCGAGATGCTGACCAGCGACTTCCTTGCGCTGGACGAAATGGGCAAGGAGCACTTCAAGGGCGGCGATAGCTATATGCGGACGCAGGTGGAGCGCATCTTGAAGGATCGCTACGACGACGGCATGCCTACGCTAATTGCGACCAACGCTTCCGCACGCGAGCTAAAGAAAGTTTACGGCGCGACCCTCGCCAGTATCCTGATGGGCAAGTACCAGATCGTCGCGTTGGAGCCCGGCGACTACCGGGAGCGGATGCGTGAGGAAATGGAAAGGGACATGTGTTTATGAGTTGGCTCAAGAATAGAAAAACGCGACAGTTGGACCTTGATTTTGAACTCGCAAGGCATTTTGTCGCCGATCTATTCACTTCGACGCAAAGATGGGAAGAGTTGAACCGGCTGATTAGATTGCTTTCACTCCCAGGCGTCAATCTATATTACAAGGGAAATTTCGTTAGCCCAAAGCGCCTTGCGTTAATTGCGAGAGAGGTTGCTGGAGGCATCGTTACGATTGCGGTGAACGGGTGAGATTACAGTGAAGCCTTATTACGAGCATGACGGGATCTCGCTATATCTCGGCGACTACCGGGAAGTAACTCCTATGCTTGGCTGTGAGGTCAATCTTGTAGTAGCCGATCCACCATACGGCGACACCTCTCTTGGCTGGGATGTTTGTGATTTTTCATGGCTTGATACGCTTCCGGCGTTGCTGCTGGACTCCGGGAGCTTGTGGTGTTTCGGATCGCTACGGATGTTCATGTCGCACGCCGGAGAATTCTTTACCCGCAAATGGAAACTTGCACAAGAAATCGTCTGGGAAAAGCATAACGGTAGTAGCTTTCACGCTGATCGTTTCAAACGGGTCCATGAGTTCGTTGTCCAGTTCTACCGTTCTGCGTGGGCAGAAGTCTATAAGGCCCCCGTGACCACGCCAGATGCTACGGCCCGAGCGACGCGACGCAAGAAGCGGCCAGCACACACCGGACACATTGACGCAAGTTCCTACGTTTCGCATGACGGCGGGCCGCGGCTGGCGAGGTCCGTGATGCGGATCAGATCGTGTCACGGCTACGCAGAGCATCCCACCCAGAAACCTACGGGGATTATCCGGCCGTTGATTGAATATTCATGCCCGCCCTCGGGGATCGTTTTCGATCCGGCCTGTGGGAGCGGGTCGACGCTTGTAGCGGCCAAGGAACTCGGGCGGGAGGCAATCGGGATAGAGATTCGCGAGGCTTATTGTGAAGTGGCCGCTCGTAGGTTGAGCCAGGAAGTGCTGCCCTTCAATAGCGGAGCGCACCAGTGAGCCAAGCGGCTAAAATCAACTGTCCTGCCCTTCGCTACACTGGCGGCAAATGGCGCTTGGCGTCCTGGGTGATCAAACATCTCCCGTCGCATAGGTGTTATGTCGAGCCATTCATGGGAGGTGCCTCGGTTCTTCTGCGCAAGCCGCGATCCATAGTCGAAGTTCTGAACGACAAGAGCGATCTGGTAGTGACTTTTTTTCGGGTGCTTCGGGACAGGGGTGATGAATTAAGGCAGATTCTCGAATTGACGCCCTTCGCTCTACAGGAATATCGAGCCTGCGATCCGTTCGAGCCAGGGCTTGACGATATTGAGCGAGCCCGGCGCTTCTTCGTGAATTCCTGGGAGGGTTATGCTGGGACATCCGGCGCCTGTAGAAATAGGGGATGGCGCCGAACTCCAGACCGGAATGTCGTCGGCAATTTCGCGGTTGGAATTGATGGCCTGCAGATGATTACGGAACGCCTCCGACACGTCGCCATCGACTGTCTTGACTACGGCGAAATCCTCGAACGATATGACCGGCCTGATACTTGCTTTTTCGCGGATCCGCCATACGTGCTGAGTACCCGGAAGCGGCACTACCGGAGCGATGCATACGGGGCGCTTGACTGGAGCGACGAAGACCACGTTGAATTGCTTTCCCGTCTGCAGGATGTCGAAGGCGCAGTAGTCCTGTCTGGGTACGGATCCCAGCTTTACGAAGACACACTTTCTGGGTGGGAGACTCTCAGTTATCATACAGGCAAGGAACGACTCTGGATCAAGCAGCCGGCGCAGCAAGGGCTATTCGACAACACGGAGAGAAGTGTATGCTCGTGACTTTCGATCTCGCCTTCGAATCAGAGATCCTCGCGCAGTGCTTGCGCGACGGCGACTACCTGAAGCAAGCCAGCCGCCTGCTCGACGCCCACCACTTTGGCAGCCCGCAACTCGGCTGGGTCTGGGACGTGCTCAAGGAGACGTGGACGGCCCACGCGGAGCGGGCCACGGTGGGCATCCTCGCGGCTCGGGCCGAGCGCGATTTCCCCGATGGCGATGATCGGCGTCTGCACCTCGAGCTCGTAATCAAGCTGTTTCGGACAGCGCCAGTCACGCCGCGCGCCACCCTAAGCGAGCTGCAGCGCTTCGTCCGGTTCGTCTCGCTTCAGGTAGCGCTGGAACAGGGCGCGAAGGAATTGGAGCGGGGCAATATCGACAAGGCGTGGGACGAGGTGCGTAGGGCGACGCTACGGGACCTGCGCCCGAAGGCGTACAAGCTGTCGCGGTGGATGGAAGAGTTCGAGCAAAGGCAAGCCGAGCGCAAGCACAGGGCGGAGAATCCGGACCAGTACATTTGCGTGCCGACCGGGCTGCCGCGGCTGGACAGCATCGTGACCGGCCTGCAGGCGGGCGAGCTCGGCTTGATTATGGGCACGACTAAAGTTGGCAAGTCGATCATGCTGAATCACCTGGGTTACCAGGCGATTTTGCGAGGCTACGGCGTAGCGCACTTCTCGCTCGAAATGCCGGTGGAGCGGGTAGCGGCGCGATACGACTCGCGGTTTACCATGTTGGCCCACCGCAAGTTCAAGGACTACGATTTCACGGCGGAGGACTTTCAAGTTATCGACGCGCGGCTCGCCAAGATGCGGAAGAAGCTGAACGGCAAGTTGCGGATCGTGTCGATGCCGTCGCGTAGTTGTAGCATCAACACTTTGAAGCACGCACTAGAAGAGGTCCGAAGCGAAATCGAAGTGCAGTTGATCGTCGTGGATAGCGGTGATCATATGGTGAGTCTCATAAATTATGGCAGCAAGCGGCTGGAACAGACAGAGGTATACCTGGATTTGAAGTCGTGGGCAGAGGAAGAGGGACTGCCGCTATGGAGCAGCACACACGCCGGCCGTGAGTGGGCGGGGAAGAGGGCGACTGCGGAAGCCGCGGCCGAGAGTTACGACAAGTCACGGATCGCCGATCTGGTTGGGACGCTCAACGAGCTGCGCAACCGTAGCCGGGCGACTCGTATTTCGACCGAGGACATGGAGGACGATCCGGAGGCCGGGGCGGTAGGCAGGAGCGGGATGGAATTCTTCCTTGCGGCGTATCGGGACGGCGAGTCGAAAGTAAGCATACCGCTGGATCCCGATCTAAGTTGCATGCTGATCCGCGAGGCGGCAACGGAGGAGTGATGAACGACTACGAGACTCGTGCGTTACGGATGGCGGCCGCAAATGCAGCGAGCGCGATGCGCAATTTGATCTCTCAGCTTCCGTTGCACGATCCTGAATTGCTCACGGTGTGTGAAGGTTGCGACGCTGCACAACGGTTACATGAGCGGTTGCTTGAAGGGCAGAGACGAGAGGGACAAACAGAAGGGAGAAAGTGACCATGCTGGTGCTATCGCTCTTCCCCGGCATTGGCTTGCTCGACATGGCCTTCGAGCAGGAGGGCTTCTGCGTCGTCCGTGGCCCGGATCTGCTTTGGGGTGGCGACATCAAGACCTTCCATCCGCCGGCCGGCGTGTTTGGTGGGGTGATCGGTGGGCCGCCGTGTCAGGCGTTCAGCATTCTCCAGCACATGGTCGCGCATAACCGCAAGAAACATCCCGGCAAGTATAAACAGGCCGAGAATCTGATCCCGGAATTCGCCCGCTGCGTAGATGAGGCTCGACCAAGTTGGTTCTTGATGGAGAATGTCCCACGAGCACCAGGGCCGGAGGTCGGGGGATACTTGGTTAGTTCATCGCTTATCAATAACCGCTGGTGTGAGGGAATCCAGAACAGGGTGAGGCGCTTCACGTTTGGATCATTGGACGGCAGGACGATCGACTGGCCGAAGGAATCTCCGGGTCCGATTGAGGCGGTTCCGGCCGTGATGGCTTCTGCCGGCGGACGGGAGACTCCAGTGAAGATCGGCGGTTCCGGTAAGTGTAAGCCGGGGAGGGAGGTGTGGTGTGGGCGGGGAACTGCGTTGAAGGTGTCGGAGCTTTGCCGGCGACAAGGATTACCCGGCGACTTTCTCACTGATGCTCCGTTCACCGTTGAGGCCAAGCGCAACGCGATCGGCAACGGTGTCCCGCTCCCCATGGGCCGGGCCGTCGCACGGGCGGTCGGGGAGGCGATGGAGAAATGACCCGCCGTCCACAACGAGAGAAGCACATCTGCGATTTGACCTGCTGGCTGCATCTGATCTGCGGCGGTAGGTCGAGCGACCGGCCAGTGGTGCTCTGGGATATCGACATGGAGCGCAAGGCGTGCGGGCGGGGCTGGTTCCTGGTGCCGATGCGCGGCAGCAAAGGGCGAAAGGAGAAGCCATAATGTTCTATCTTACCATGCTGGGTGTCATACTCCTCTGGATCGCCGTAGCCAGTGGGCTTGACCTCAACTTTGTGGAGTTGATCGTCGGTGGCCTCGGTGCCGGCCTGATTTGCCCCACGAAGCGACAGTACGACCGGCTCTATGGTCCGCAGTAAGAAAAAGGAAAAGTAGTGCCAACTACTGATGAAGTCATACGGGTCTTCCCGCGACGTACCAATCAGACGCCAACTGATGAACGCGCTTTCGTCGGCTGGCCGGACCTGTTCGTGCCTGATGCGTCCCGGGTCGAGATATCCGTGGCGTTCACCTGGGATCTCCCGCTGGCTGAACGGCTGGCCGAACAATGGTCTCGGTTTGCTCCGGTGACAATTGGTGGACCAGCGCTAGGCGAGCCGGCGGGTGAGTTCGTGCCAGGACGATATCTGAAACCAGGCAACGTAATCACGTCCAGGGGATGCTACAACCGGTGCTGGTTCTGTTTTGCGTGGAGAGCAAATCCCACCATAAAGGAACTACCGATCCTGGATGGGTGGAATTTGCAAGACGACAACCTACTGGCCTGTAGCGACTCGCATATCGCGGCTGTGTTTCAAATGCTCAGGCGGCAGAAGCATCCGGTCCATTTCAGCGGGGGCCTAGAGGCTGTTCGACTCAAGGACTGGCACGTCGACGCGCTGAGAGATATTCGGCCCAAGCAGGTCTTCTTCGCCTACGATTCACCCAAGGAGTTGGAACCGTTGCGAGATGCTGGCCAGCGCTTACTTGCGGCCGGGTTCACGCGGGCCAGCCACCAACTGAGAGCCTACGTCTTGATCGGGCACAGAGGCGACACAATGGCCGAAGCCGAGAAGCGCCTGCATGACACGATGCGTGCGGGGTTCCTTCCGATGGCCATGATGTGGCGGGACGAAAAGGGCGGGGTCTTTCAGGAGTGGCGCAAGTTTCATCGGAAGTGGGCGCGAGCCGCGATCAACGCTAAAGTGTATCGGGAGATGGATCCGTGACCTTCAACTACCGCGAATATGTCGAGAACAGCCTTGACGGCGTGCACAAGAGCACGGGCGACAACCTGTCGGCCACCTGCCCGTTCTGCGACAAGCCCGGACACTTCTCGGTCAACGTCGAAACTGGCCGTTGGCGATGCTTCAAGTGCGACGAGAGAAGCCGGGACTTCGCCAGGTTGATCGCCGAGGTCGAGGGTATTCCTGTCGGGCGGGCCAAGGCGCTTATGATGCGCCAGGTCATCAGCTTCCGCAAGCCCAGGGAAGAGGAGCCAGAGGGTCTGGTTGAGCGATTGCGACGGCTTCGCGGGGTGCCAGAACCGCCGCAAGCGCCCGGAGGCACCCTTTACCCTTTGCCGGACCTGCCGGACGAATTCATTCCCGTCTACGGCCAAGATGGGTGTTGGAGCATGCCCGAGTACCTGCTGCAGCGGGGCGTGACACGGAAAGCGGCTCGGCACTGGGGCCTGGGCTACTGCACGCGGGGCCGGTACGCGGATCGGATCGTGATGCCCTTTACCTGCCCGGCCGGGTCGAGTCTCACGGCCCGGGCCGCAGTGGAGATGCGGGGGCCGCGCTATCTCAACCCGGAGGATGCGAAGCATGGCCGGCTGTTGTATGGCTGGGCCGACTGCGACGGACGGAAGGTGATCGTCCTGGTCGAGGGGCCGTTTGACGTGATTCGGCTCTGGCAGTACGGGATCCCGGCCTTGGCCCTGTTGGGTAAGGAATTGAGCCGTGAGCAGCTACGGCTATTGTGCAGACTGCCGATCGCCACGCGGATCGTGATACTACTCGACCCAGAAGCGAGAAAGAAGGCATTCGGGGCTGCTTCTATGCTGAGTTTCAAATACCGCGATCTGTGGATTGGTCAACTCCCATGCGGCGTCGACCCGGGCGAAGCCTCGAAGGTGCAGGCGTGGGCGGTGTTGGACGGCATGGAGCGGTACACCGGCGATCGGGTACAGGCATTGAAGGCGGCCATGGGGATGAGTTGAAAATGGATACAGGACTACCGCGGCAATCAAAAAAAAATGCTTTTGAGCGCAGAAAAGTCTTTACATTGGGATTTGGGTGTGCATACTATGCACAAATGAGGAGTTGATTGCGTGGCAGTAAAGATCATCCCACCGTGCGTCGGCTACTACGAGACAGGCGAGGAGGCCTGCGACGGCGACCCGCGGGGTACCACTGACACCGAGCGCAAGGCATGTGATTGGCGGCCGGGCTGTGGCGCCTTCAAGGACCACCTCAAGGACGAGGGCAAGGTGCAGAGCGACTACCTCCAGATCCTTGAGGAGCCCGTATTTGACGACGATGGCGATCCGGTGATCGACGGTGATACGGGGGAGCCAATGCTTTGTGAGGTGGGCCGTGCCCGGGACGGTGGCAAGGCGTTTTATAATTTCTGTGTGCGGCTGGTGCAAGAGCGCGAGGTCCTGGCCTCTGCGCTGATACAGCCGGTACAGCCGGGGAAGAAGTCCAAGCGACGAAAAGAGACGCCTGTGCGTGGGCCACGGGGTGAGTTGAGAAGAAAGATCCGGCGAGGGTCATACGTCGGGGTCGCGAGGAAGCGTGAGCACATGCTGGTATGGGGCGAGGCCCTCTTTGCTGAGTTGATCGAGAGGATCGGTCCGGAGCGGAGGAAGAGGGGTCGTGGGGCGCCTGCGGTGGGGCAGTGCTATGTGTTGGTGACGGATACCGCTCCTCATATCAGCTATCGCGTGCTGACGCTGTATTGTCGTACCGGCAAGGGGAGGGATAGGCCGATACTCAGGCTGCGGCCCAGGCAAGAAAGAACCTTCGATGTCCACTTCCCGGTGTCGGCGGAGATCCTGGAAAAAGTGCTCGGCGAAGGGCTGGCCGAGGTTGGCGTGGTCGAGTCGTGGAATCACGGCTACTATCTATCGCGGGTCAAGAGAGTGGACGAGGGCGGAATGAAGGTTGCGATCCGGGCAGCGGCTACTTTGGTGAGGCGGAAGAAAATTAAGCTGCCGGAACTCCAGGCACGAGGTGCGGGTTGAAGGTCGTAATCATCGGCGGCGGCATTTCGGGATTGCTCGCGGTACACGCCTTCCGCGGGGTGGGCGTAGTCCCGACCCTAATCGAACGCGACAAGCCGGGCGGGCAGTTTTTTGCAGGTGGGCTCAGGACGTTCCGCGATAGCTCTGTAATGCGCGAGCTACTGGACGTTCTTGGGGTCGTTTACACCAGATTTTCGATCAATGGCGGGATCCTGCTTCGCAAGCGGATCAAACGCTATCCGCTGTACTTCCAGCAGGACGGCTGCGACGAGGCGGGGCAGGTACTAGCTGATCTGTGGGCGAAGTGTCACAAGACGTTGCCGAGTACGCGCAAGAAATGGGTTATGGCGGATGCCGCACGGGACGCCGCGAAGGGAATGCTACGTTGCGACTGGGAGCGGCTGATCACGCTATTGGTGGGGGAGTGCGACCCGGTGAAAGGTACATTCGACCGCGCAACCGAGACCAACGTGCTGACTGTGGAGGGGGAGATATACCCATTTGATCGGCTGGTGATGACGCTTCCGCTATGGCAACTTGAGGGACGGCTGTGGTTCGATGTGCCGAGCGGCGTGGCGACGCGGCTAACGATGGCCTATGTGTTGCCGCACAAGGACTGCTATCTGGCCTGGGACTACGTCTACACGCCGTACACGCCGGGCACCTGCGTGCAGCGGCTCAGCCCGCACCTGGACGGCTACGTGGTCGAGGCGAGCGGGCAGCCAACGCGGCTGGCCCTGGAGAGCGATCTGCAGTTTCTGTTTCCCGATGGCTATCAGTTGCGCTGGGTGCGTAGCGGGCTGAACGGCTACTTGCTGCCGTTGGAGCAGGACGTGTGCTGGCCCGATTCGGTGGGGGCCGTGGGACGGTATGCGCAGTGGTTGCCGGACGGCAGGGCGCATGACGCCTACGAGGCGGCGCTGGGTCTGGCCGCGAGGTGGTGCGGAATGGAGGGAACGGAACCATGACTGAACGGGAGCAGGCGAAGCGCAGTCGCCGTGAGATTATTAATTACGCCATCCATTACCTCTGGCAAGATATGTTCCAACCAGAGCCGGAACATCGGTACTACCTGCACAGGGGTCTCAACTTCCTCATCTGCGACACCGAATCTCGACTCCATGCCGAGTTTGGAGAGGTCACAAACAAAGATATAGCACTTGCGGTTGAGGCTTGGATCCTCGCCCAGGGCACAGGCCATGACAGGAAGAAGCCGCTCAGGCTTCGTCACCAACCGGAGGCATCATGAGCCAGGAGCTGGTCGAAGTCTACTACGACGAAGAGAACGAGGACCGCGAGAGGGACCTCGCTCGGCTATTCGTGATCGGTAATGACGAGGTCTGGATACCGAAGAGCCAGATCAAGGAAGAGGAGCGGGGCCGACTCGGCGATGGCACGGTATGGATACCGGAATGGTTGGCGATAGAGAAAGGGCTGGAGTGATTTCTATTTCTAACGGAGGGAAGCCATGAGCAGTGAAGTAAAAATCAAAGTGCCCGACGAGGTAATTTCCAACCTGATACACGCCGAGATCGCCAAGCAGCTTGGCCCTGATAACCGTTTGGTCGAAGCGGTCGTCAGGTCGGCTCTCGAACAGAAAAAGGATAACTACAGCAGGGAAACCCTTTTCGGGGATCAAGTCAAGAACATGATCCGTGGGAAGGCCCAGGACGTGTTCAAGTCATGGCTCGACCAGCACGCAAAAGAAATCGAGCAGGCGTTCCTGAAGTTTCTGACCAAGAACAAGGCCAAGGTAATTCGGGACTTCTGCCATCAACTAGCGACGAACCTGGGGCGCTTTTACTTCAGCCTCAATCTGAAGATCGATGACGAGTGAAAGGACTGGAGTGAAATAGAAACCGGCAAGTCTTGAATCAGTGAGAAAGTTCGCCAAAGCGACCGGCGCACGCGGCGTTGTGGTCTTGGTCTTTTCCGACGATCAGTACGGCGCGACAAGTTACGGGCGCACCAAGAAAGATTGTCAGTTGATGAAGAGTTTTACTGACGCCTTGGCAGTGTTGCTTGGTTCTGGGGACCTACCGGATCCTTGGCGCGATAATCGAGAGCGTCTTTCCGCATCTCGACAGGGCGTGAAAGACTGGAGTGAATATTTTGGCAAGCGAGAATGAAAGGGCTGGAGGTGCTGGTTTGATCAACGCAAATAAAGGAAGCTGATATGCCGAAACATAAATGGACTCTGATGTATCGGGACGGAACCTTCGATCAGGACTTTTGCGAGAGCTGGGTCTACGTAGCAGTTTTGGAGACTGGAATTAAGTTGCCTGTTTTTTCTAGCAAAGAAGAGGCAGAAATAACAGCCGAAAGACACTACAATGCTCGTAGAGTGCCTGATTGGGAAAGACCGGAGCCAAGAGCGATTCAATTTTGTTTGCCAGCGAAACTTATCAGACGTTCTTCAAAAGGGACAACGACGGAGTTGTTTGACTGGAAGAAAATAAGGGCGAGAGAACTTAATGGCTGAAAACGAACAACTAGCCCACCTCCACGTCCATAGCGACTATTCCCAGCTCGATGGCGCGTGCAAGGTCAAGGACTACGTGCAGGAGGTGGAGCAGCGCGGCAACCCGGCCCTTGCCCTTACCGAACACGGGAGTATGCGTAGCTTCTACGAGCTGCACCAGCACACGAAGGACACCGCGGTCAAGCCGATCTACGGAGTCGAGTTCTACTTCGTCGAGGACATGCACCGGCGCGGGCTGACCGATGAAGAAAAAGCGGCGACGGCCGGCCGGTTGGAGAAGCAGAAGGCGAAGGCTGCGATCAAGCAACATGAGAAGGATCTTGGTTTACGCGACAGCTATCACCTGACGGCCTGGGCCAAGAACGATGTCGGTCTGCACAACTTGTTCAAGCTGTCCAGCCTCGCCTTTACCGATGGCTTCTACTACCGGCCGCGCATCGACTGCAACGCTCTGGCCGAGCACCGGGAGGGGATCGCGATTGGGACGGCCTGCGTTACGGGGATCGCCACGAAGATGGTGACGCAAGACAGGGCCGAACGGGCAACCGAGGTCATGGATGTCTTGTACGGCCTATTCGGTGCGGATCTATGGCTGGAGGTCATGCCGCACGACCTTGATCTCCAGAGAGTGGCCAACCAGTGGATGGTTTACTACGCCGAGCGGTACGAACACGCCCACCTGCTGGCGACGCAGGACGCGCACTATCTGACGGAGGACCACGCCGGCGTGCACGACATGCTTCTAGCGATCGGCACGAACGCGGTGGCGTCAAATCCTGACCGGTTCCGGTTCAAGGGCGGGCCTCAGTATTTTCTCAAGACGCGGGGACAGATGAGGAACAGTTTTTTGGAATATCACCACGGCGTGTTGAGCGAGCAGCAGATCGGGGAAGCATTGGACAACACGCTGGTACTGGCCGAGCAGTGCGACGCGAGACTGGACATGGACCGCTTTAAGGCGCTGTTGCCGGCAATACAGTTGCCGGACGGCTACGACGACGAGTTCGCCTACATCCGCGAGTTGTGCGAGCGCGGCTGGGAGGAGCGGGAGATATCGGACCGGGCCAAGCAATTGGCCGCAAGGGAGGGGGTCAACAGTGCCGAAGTTCATCATCGTTACGTCAAGCGATTGACACGGGAGTTGAGGACGATCCTGAACAAGAAATTCGTGCGCTATTTCCTGATGGTGCGTGAACTATACGACTGGGTGCGTGCCAAGGACATCGCCTGCGGTCCTGGCCGTGGCAGCGCGGCGGGCAGTTTGGTGTCATTCCTGCTGGGAACAACCGAGGTCGACCCGCTGGAACACGGCTTGCTATTCGAGCGATTTATCAGCGAGGGACGGATCGACCTGCCCGATCTGGACTGCGATTTCGAGGACGAACGTCGGCAGGAGATTCTGGATCACCTCGAAGAGAAGTACGGCACCGACAAGGTATGCAGGATTTCTACTTTCGGCACGCTGGCGGCCCGGCAGGCGATACGGGATGTGGGCCGCGTGCTTGAGGTGCCATACCACGAGGTCGACGAAGTTGCGAAGGCCCTGGGCGACGACATGACGCTCACCGAGAGCTTCGAGAGCGTACCAGAGTGTAAGGAATTCGACGGCCGCCATCCCGACGTGCTCGCCTACGGGCAGCACCTCGAAGGCATGGTTAAGAGCCTCGGGATTCATGCGGCCGGCGTCGTGATTTCTTCGGTGCCGATCACGGATATCGTCCCGGTCGAGACCAGGGCATACAAGGGCCAGCGGGTCAAGGTCAGCTCCGTGGACATGTACGGCGTGCAGGACATGGGGCTGGTCAAGCTAGACGTGTTGGGTCTGCGCACGATTACGGTGCTACGGCGGGCCGTGGGTGTGATCAAGGAGCGGCACGGAGCGGAGATCGATCCGTGGCACCTAGAACTGGATGATCCAGATACGCTGGTCGGATTCACAGAGCAGGACTTCGACGGCGTGTTCCAGTTCGATACCCAGGCCATGGTACGTGTCACGTCTGGCGTGGTATTCGATAGCTTCGCCGATATCGCTGTCATGAACGCACTGAACCGGCCCGGGCCGGCACGAAGCGGGCTGACCGAGAAGTATTTGAAGCGGAAGAAGGGGCAGAGCGAGGTTGACTGGGACAAGATGCACCCAATAGTTGCCGATATAACGCGCGATACCTACGGCGTGTTGGTCTACCAGGAACAGGTCATGCGGCTACTATCCGAGTTGGGCTGGTTCGATCCGGCGGCTACGGACGAGGTGCGCAAGAAGATCGGCAAGAGCAAGGGGCGGGCCGAGATCGAACCGATACGTGCGAAGTTCGTCCTGGGCGCGGGTGAGAAGGGAATGGAGCCGGACGAGGCGCATGCGCTGATGGATGCGGTCGTGGAGTTCGGCGGATACGGTTTTGGAAAAGCGCATGCCGTGGCCTACAGCATGGTTGCCTATGCCTGTATGTGGATTAAGCGGCGCTACCCGCTGGAGTTCTTCTGGGCGCTGCTCGTGTCGGAGCCGAAGGAGGATCGGATTCGGCGTATGATCCGGGGCGCCAAGCGCCGCGGCATCGAAGTGCTGCCGCCCCACGTGAGCACGAGCGGGGTCGGATTTACCATCGACGCGGCTGGTGGAGGCATTAGGGGCAGTCTAGTGGACATCAAGTACGTGGGCGAGGCCGCGGCGACCGAAATCATGGGGCACCAGCCCTACACCGATCTGATCGATCTCTTCAAACGGACGAAGCGCAAGGCGGTGAACAAGCGGGCGGCGCACAGCTTGCTGGTGGCCGGTGCGCTGGACGGGCTGGTGCCGTGCGTGAAAGGCATGGTCGAGGGCTTCGACGATTTGTGGGAGTTGGTGAAGAAAGACAAGCATGAAAGATTGGAGATCGTGCTGGCAGCCATGGCGGGCGGCGAGGAGTACGGCGAAGAGGAGCGGATCGCGCTGGCCGTTGGCGTGAACCCATCGGCGTTTGGTGCGGATCCCCTGGATCAGTACCGTGAACTATTCGGGGAGCGCTTCGCCTGGGGCCTAGCGGAGTTGGACGCTACTGGCTTCTACAGCCACGACCGGGCGTGCTACGTGTTGGCGACGGTCAAGAACGTAGCCAAGTATTACGGGGACCGCGACGAGGCGGAGCATGAAAAGGACTGGGGCAAGGTATCGGCCAGCGTGTTTGTTACTGACGCGGGCGGCGGCGAGCACCGGATTAGGGTTGACCAAGCGGCCTACAAGAGATTCGAGGAGCTTGCGGATTCGCTCTGTTTCGGTGAACCGTTGCTGGCACTGGTAGGTGTGGACAGCAACCGCAGATCGCTACGTGTCGAGTGCCTGTACGATGCGGACAACTTCAAGGCGCGGCTGGAGAACGGCGGCGATCTGGATTTCTGGGAGCGGATCGCCGTGGGTAAGCATCCGAGCGCAGAATATCCGTGGAAGAAGAAGGCGACGCGACGGCGGGCGCTACTGGATCTGGACGAGGTAGTGGCCGAAACGAGGGTGGATGCCTACTGCGATCTGACTGGCGTGGTGACGAGTGTGTTCGAGATACGTGATAAGAAAAATCGTGAGATGGCGTTTGTCAGCTTGCTGGGGCACAGCGGCTTCGCCAGCATGACCGTGTTCGGCTCGGCGTGGCCCGAGTACCGCAAGCATGTCCAGCCTGGAGCTTTTCTGACCGTGCGTGCGCTGAAAACGGATCGCGGGCTTGTGCTCGACCAGAGGCAGGGCCGGGTGTGGCTGCACGAGATGGAGGTTGAGCCATGATGACGAAGCTGGAGCGAGCGAAGCGGAAGACCTGCAAGACGTGGCGAGGGTTGCTACGGGATCTGCCTGGGATGACGCGGAATGATTTTGATCACCTCATGCTCGACGCAACGAGTTGCGGTTTTTGTATAGAGTATCGGAGTAAATGGTGGACGGGGCGTTGTCCCAAGTGCCCCATTGAATCGCTGTGCGCGGAGATGGATGGGCGTTGGGGAAAAATTTACGGCAAGCGCTACTGGCGCAAGCCCGCCGCTGATCTCTGCCGATGGGTGCTACGGAAGATCGACAAGGTGAAGGAGGACTGATGGCCGGACTACTAGGCATAGCACAGGACGCGGGGTGCAAGGAAGTGCGCTGCCAGCACTGCGGCAAGTATACCGAAATGGGCGGCGTGCTTCGTGCCCTGTTCCGGGCGATCCTCGAGCGGTTGGGTCAGGGCGAGAAGGTGAAGGTTCTCGGCTTCGGAATCTTCCGGCGTGAGTTGCTGAAAGGCCGCGAGGTATATCCGCCGCATGCGAGCGCAAGCAGTTTTTCCAAGGATCGTTGGGTGATGCGGTTCCGGTCATCCAGCGTAGCGAAACGATTTTTGAACCAACACAGAGAGGAGAAGTAACATGACAGAAAAGAAACAAGATGACAAGTTTTACCTGCATAAGTATCTTGCAGAGTGCGTTCTCGCCGTATTTTCAAATCGGCCTGAAGTGCTGAAGATACTAGAGATCGCTGGCAAGTATCTTTCTATCATTGAGGATCTAAGATCAAGGCTTCCAGCGGTAGAGTCGAATGTGAATCTTCTAATCGCAAAAGAACAATCAGACGAGACATTTCTGGTATTCGTAGACGGGAAGTTGTACCCGACCGAATGCCAAGTTGAGTCTGACATCTATACGGATCAGTACGAAGTAAGTTTTCCTTCCAGCATAGCAGAAGACTGCTCAACGAAGTTGATCCAGGTCGTAAGATTGAAGTTTTCGGACCGCAAGGTTGGATATCCAAAACGCGAGGAGGCAAGAGATGACAGCACTGCCAAGTAAAGTAGACGGAAAAAGCACGATCACGGTGCAGGGCGAGGGCGTAACGGTTGACCGCGCCGAGTTGGTCGTGTACGAACGCAACATCGACGAGGAGATGGATCGAGTGGCCGCGCAGATTTCCTACTGGGGCGAAATGCACGCCGCGGCCGAGCAGGAGTTGATGGAGGCGGATGCGCACTACCGGGGCTGGCGGGCCAAGCTCGGCGAGGAGATGCTGGAAGGCGTGGCCAAACCTCCGGCCGAGTGGAAGGTCAAGCAGGCGATCGAGGCCAGCCCGAAATTCGTGGAGATCAAGGGGCGTCTCGCGCTGGCCAAGCGAAACGCGATCATGCTGCGCACGCACTGCGAGGCGTTCCGCGTCAAGGCCAGCATACTCCAGAGCAAGAGCGCGATGCAGCGCAGGGAAGAGAAAGCGGTCGTTGTCGAGAGTGGCAAAGCGGCCATGAAGAAAACCTTCAAGAGCTAGGAAAAGGAGCTGACCATGCCGGTGAAAATGGACAAGATGCAGAAGGCGTATGAAGAGGCGCAAAAGGGAGATCTCTGGACGCCAGACGAGGGGGAAACGCTGTTGCTGGTACATCCACCGTGCCGGGACGACGACGAGCATGAGCCGACCGATGGTCTGTGCTACGTGCCAGTCGTGATCCACTACAGCGTGGGGCGCGGCAACGCCGTGGTGATGTGCCTGGACCAGAAGGCCAACCCGCTCATCGATCACCCCTTCCTTCGGGAGATACTAAAAAAGCGGGGCGTGCAACTGGGCGATGAGTTAGAGTGCCCGGTATGTAAAGCGATCTATGAAGGGCGGATCGCGGGGGATGATGCGAAGGACAGCAGAGCACAGGAGCGCTGGCTGTGGGGCATTACCCCAATCAGTTTTTCCCGCAAGGTGGGTGGCTCGCAGGTCGCCTTGCCGCCCGAGCCGACGCCGTACATGTGCGGCTGGAAAGTGTTCAACGCACTGATGGCGGCTTTCTCCGAGTGTGGGAATATCACCGACTTCGACAGCGAGGTGTTGTTCAAGTTACGCCGCAAGGGCACGACCAAGTTCACCACCAACTACGACGGCTGTGGTCCGGATGTCGCCACGGTCAAGAGCCCGATGAAGTTGGACAAAAGCGTGCGGCGCCTAGTGCGCGAGGCCATGCAGCCCGAGGGCGACTGCGACTTGTTCAACCTCGCGGCCGGCTTCGTCAAGTCCGAGGCCGAGGCGCAGGCCGCGCTGACCGGCATCAGGGTGGTGAAGGACGAACCCGACGAGCCTGAGCCGACGGGGGCCAGCGGTATCAGAAAGAGTTGCTACAGCAAGGACTGCGTGGACGACGACGAATGCAGGGTTTGTCCCGACAAGGACAAGTGCGCAGCGGAGTGTAACGTGCCCGTACCGGGCAAGCCTGCGGGGCCAGAGGCGGCGAGCAAGCCTGCGGGGCCAGAGGCGGCGAGCAAGCCTGCGGAGTCCGAGCCCGAGGCGGCTGGCGAGGAAGTGGACGACGACGACGAAGCGGCACAGTTGAGGGCGCAACTCGACGACCTCGAAAAGAAGCTGGCCGCGACGGCGGGTGGCAAGAAGGGCAAGGGTAAGAAATAGGGCCTGGCAGCATCTAGTGGTGTGCGGTCAGGCACAAATGGAGGGCCGCGTAGATTCGGCAGACAGGGTTTAGATGGGCGCTGCTGGACAAATTATAGTTAGGAGGTTTGCAGATGAGAGTTAATGATTTTCTTATTGAAGAGTTGGAAGAGTATTTTCGATTTGATGATACGACTGGAGATTTATTTTGGCGCAAAGCTCCTTCTCTATTTCATCCACATTTAGTCGGTAGGGTAATTAGGTATAAGGACGGACGTGGATATTACACGGTGGGTTTTAAAGGCGCAATGCTTTTAGTCAGTCATATAGCGTTTCGGCTGTTGACTGGTGATATAATGCCAGAAGGCGGTAGAATCGATCATATTAATGGCAATCGTTTAGACAACCATCCGTGTAATCTTCGACTTGCTACTAGAAGCCAAAATGCTATGAACAGTCGTCCCCGTCTTCGCTGCACTTCCAGATATAAAGGCGTCTATTTCAACAAAGAATTTCGTAGATGGGAGGCACGGATTAAAAAGGATGGGGTTAGGCATTTTCTTGGACGTTTTGAGGATGAAAATGCTGCGGCTGAGATTTACAATAGAGCTGCAAAAGAATTGTTTGGAGAATTCAAACAGTTGAATATTGTTGGTAGAAAGTAGTACATTGATAACAGGGCGCTGCCGAACATTTTGAAAGGAGCTTGAAAAATGAAATTTGAATATTACGTCACCGAAATTGAAAGTACAGATCCGATAGGGATCCGAGCCATGCTTTCGCAGTTTGGTCAAGATGGTTGGGAACTGGTAAGTGCGAGCGGCCTTCGCCATACGGGACGAACTGAATTGGCGTGGTCTTTAGGTTTCTTCATTTTCAAGCGTCGTATCGAATCGCTAGCACAGAAGGCCGAGGTTGAGGAGAGCGAGGCGCGTAAGATTCTGATAGAGAAATCCAGAAAAGTCTATCAGTTAATCCGCCCCCTATTAATCGACGGCGTCGCAATTTGCACAAGGGGACTCTGCCCGCAGTTTGATTCCGCCTTGCTCAAATGCAAATCCGCTAGCGTTGAAGGGGACACCGCCGCTTGTTCGATCTGGTACGAGCGCGAAAGGCAGACTGTTCCACAAGGCACTATCCGGTTCGTGCGAGAGCAATTTGAATCCAAGTCTGGCGATTCTGAGAGCGCAAAGGAACAACCGGATGGCCCTCAGACGATCCGGCCCCTGTTCATCGACGGCGTCGCGGCTTGCACGGGAGGCAACTGCGAGCAGTTCGACATCATCAAGTACGAATGTGCCCTTGCCGGAGCCGTAAACCATGTGACTGCCTGCCCGGTCTGGTACAAGCGCAAAGGTAAGCAGGCCCCGTCTGGCACTGCTCAGTTCATTCAGGATCGTGAGCCGCTTTGCCCCGAGCCCGAAGACAACTGGGAGCCGCTGGTCAAGGAGATCGAGAGGGTGATGGACCACTTCGTGCACCCATGCTCGCGTGGCAAAGGTCCGTGTGACGAAACTACTGAGAACCGCTGCTCCGCAGTCGAGATTGTCCTTCGAGCTATTGAGAACGCAGGCTATGAGGTCTTCAAGAAAGGAAACGGTCCATGATGTTCCCGATCTACGAAGTGAAGCAGGTAGGCGACAAGTGGGCCGTACTTGAGGTCTACGCCTACAAGACGAAGACGCATTCCGATGGGTACGACACCGAGGCCGACGCTTTTGTCGTTGCGGCAAAGGAGATAGAGAAGCTGGAGGTGCACATGGAAGCCCTCCGGCGCGGGCCAGGCGCGAACGGACGCGAAGGGAGAGCCGTGGAGGCCAGCGTGGAGTTCGGCGAGCCAGACAAACTGATAGAGGTAGCCGACAAGGCGATAGAACTGGAAGACCTAACTTACAGGATCGAGCGGCAGTTTCGCCTTGCGGAGTTCGAGCAAATTATCAAAGTCGAGCCTCTTGTTATTGAGGATCAGGATTTGGAATCCAGCCCTGCCAGAGAGGAATGTGAAGAGGCTAGGCGTAAGATGATCCTCCAAGTGCTTATCATGGCTGGTCGGGCCGGGCTCGTTTTGGTCGAGAAAGGCGGTAGTTGATGCCCAGGAAGAAATCACATGAAACGTTCAAGGCCCTGATCACGGCCGATCTGCATCTATCCAACGGCCTGCCGCACGCGCAGCCCACGCACGACGGGCTGACCGACCGCTTCGAGGACCAACTCCGGGTGCTGAAGCAGATCAAGGAGGTAGGTGTCCAGGAGGAAGTCGACGCCGTGTTCATTCTTGGCGACGTGTTCGACAAGCGGCTGCTGGACGCGGTGACGCTACGGCACAGTTTAGAGGCGTTTCGCAACCTGGAGCCGTTGTCGGTGTACGTGCTGCCCGGCAACCACGACGCGCACAGCCAGGTGGGCGAGCGGTTCGTCAGCGAGGTGCTACGCGGTGAGGTCACGGGGTGGGGGCATGTGGATTTTCTGGATGCGGGTGCCCAACTGGAGTTCGGGGTAGGGACCCCATGGCTGACGTTTTGGGCCTTGCCCTACGGTCCGCTGGATACGACGCGGAAGCGGCTCGCCGCGATTCAAAAAGAGGTCGGTCCCCCTGAAGAACCAAACGTGGACATTTTGCTGATGCACCACAGCGTACTGAACGCGGTACACCTCGGCTGGAAGTGCGACGCCGGGCTGACGGCGCGGGAAGTAACCGAGGGTTTCGACTACGTGTTTGCCGGGCATTTTCACCAGGCGCAGGAATTTCCCGGCGCGGAAGACAGGGGCTGCTATATTGGGGGGCCGATGCAGCTACACTACGGCGAGGAGGGGTATCCGGCGGAACTGCATGTGGCGACGTTCTACCGCGACTCCAACAGCGACATTTTCAGCATGGAGCACTTCGCGACCAAGACGCCGAAGTTCTACACGAAAGCAGGAATCGACGAAGCTATGTCGTGCAAGAAAGGCGACTACCTGAAAATTCAGATCGAGGCCACGCATGCCGAATGGGTAAGGGAGCAGGCAGTGCTGAAGGCTCGGTGTAAGATGCTGGAGGATAGCGGTATCCACGTCAAGCCCGTACACAAGGTGCTGTATCACCATGAGGAGCGGCTGGGGGAGGTCAAAATTGAGGTGGGCGGTATGCCAGAACTGATAGGCGGCTACGTGGACGCAGCGGAGGTGGTGACCAAAGGCGTCGGCAAGAAGACGTTGAAGAAATTGGGGATGGCCATTTTGGAAGAGGCGAGGCTTGCTAAGGGGAGTGGAGCGTGATGGATCCTTGCATGGCTAACCCTTTTTCGAAACTGTTATTTCTTCCATGAGGTGATCATGAGCCGTCCCTGGAAAGAATTTTGGTATAGACTAGAAGCGTACCAATGGTGGTGTCAAGACGAGGTTTGCGATTGTTATCAAGCTGTGATCGAATTGGTCTATCCGAATTTGAAAGCTGGATACCCTTGGATTCGTCGTGTTCGTCAATGGGAGGGCACGTTTCATTCTGAGCCGGACCACGAAGAGTTCAATAATCAAGAAAGGCAATTGATCGGGGCTTCTTGGTGGTTTGGAATTCCTCTTGAGCGGGGTTTGGTTGGGGAAGTAAACGGGGATATAGAAATTTCCAAAGAGTACGGGAAGCTACTACTTGCTAACCCAATGGAGACGCGATGAACATCTTATCCGCACGCATCAAGGACTTCGGCTGCATTCCGCATGCCGAGTTAGAACTAAACGACCAGGGTCTCGTCTACGTGACCGGTATCAATCTGGACACCGATGCGGCAGACTCGAACGGCGGCGGCAAATCAACGCTGTTTAAGGCGATCTCCTGGTGCCTGTACGGTGAGACCGTAGACGAGTTGCGGGGCGACGCGGTGATCCGGCGTGGTGCGAAGAAAGCTGAGGTCGAGATCGATCTTGGTGATACAGAGCCTGAGTATACAGTAAAGCGCACGCGTAGCAAGGGCAAGCCCAAGCTGGAGCTACTGAAAAAGAACGGCAACCCGCTGGAATTCTCCAAAGACGAGATCCAGAAGCATATCGAGAAGTGGGTCGGCCTCGACTTCAAGAGCTTCAAAAATAGCGTGCTGTACGGCCAGGGCGACGCGGCTCGGTTCGCCAGCCCGCGCACCAGGGACAGCGAGCGCAAGGACATGCTGCACCGGATCATGAGTACGGAGATCTTGCAGTCGTGCCATGCGATCGCGCTGGAGCGCCGGCGTGGGTTGAGAGATAAACTCCAGAAAAATGAGCATGGGCAAGAACGTATCCGTGATCGGCTGGAGGAAATCGATCTGGAAGGGCTGCAAGAGAACGAGGCGGCCTGGGAATCGGCACAAATGGCCCGGATCAAGATTTGCCGTGATGAGGCGGCGCGGCTATTGGAGAGTGCGAAGAAGCAGCAAGAGGCGGCGAGTGGAGTGGACGGATTCGAACGCGGGTTGGAGCGGCTAGAGGCAGAGCGGGACGAGGCGGCGGGATCCGAAGCAGCTTCGGCGCAGGAGATCGAGGCGCTGACCCATGCGCTGGATCTGTCGCGCGAGGAATGGAGCAAGACGAATCAAGAACTGATCGGGCTGAAGGCCAAGGGCGAGCAGATCACCGAACAGATTGCGGACGCTGAGCTGTCGGCGGGCAACGTGGTCGAGTTGTCGGAGGAACTTGCGCAGGGCGAGATCGAGCAACGGGAACTGGAAGAAGCAGTTGCAGTATGTGATGCAGAGATCGCTTCGCTAGAAGATACACTCGAAGTTAATGGGGGAGAGGCCGTAGCAGTCGGTGACGACCTTGCCAGCGCAAGAGCGGAAGCCAAGCGATGCGATGATGAACTCGGTCGCTTGGATGGGGATCGCTGCCCGACCTGCACCACCCCGCTGGCTGAAGGCGTGGCTGCTGAGTATATTTCTCAGTTGTCTCAAGATTATGAGAACTGCGAGGGGCTGATCGCCAAATTATATGTTGGACAGGCAAAGCTGATTCAACGGATCGATGACGTTCGAAAGGCGCTGAATACGGCCAGAAAGAAAACTCGACAGCTACACGCCGGGAGCGAAGTTCTAGTCGAGCGTGTCGGTGGTCTCAAGGTTAGCCTCACAACCGCTAAAGACGCGGCCAAGCAACTGGACAAACTACGAGACGAGCTGAAATCCAGCAAGGGCCGTAGCGAAGTGCTCCGGGTAGCGCTGGGGGAATTGGAATTCGTTGGCGAGGAGCGCAGGGAGGCGCTGGAGGCGACTGAGGGCAAGGCCAAGTTGTGGCTTCAGGCCGAGTGCAAGCGGGTGGAGGAGATGTCGGAAGTCAGGGAAGCACTGGCCATGGCCCGGGCCGCGGCTGAAAGCGCCGGCGAGTTGAAGGATCTGTGTCGTCGCGAGATGGAGCGGCTGCAGGAGGCCACGGATGAGGAGAATTCTTGGGGCACGCAACTAGACGAGGCCAGGGGCAAGCATGAGAAGCATACGGCGCAACTGGCCGTGTTGAACGAGGAGCGGAAGCGGCTGGAGCGCGATTGTGCACATACCGAGTTCTGGGTGCGTGGCTTCGGCAACGAGGGCTTGCCGAGTTTCATCCTGGACAGCGTCGTGCCCTACATCACGGAGCGCACCAACCACTACCTCGGCACGCTGACCGACGGAGATATCAGCATGGCGTTTTACACGCAGCGCGCGTTGAAAAGCCGTGACGGCGTGAAGGACGAGATTACGATTGACTGGGACATCGAGGGCCAGGGTCGTGTGCCGCCCAGCGGCGGGCAGCTACGCAAGATGGAGATCTCTACCGATCTCGCATTGATGGATCTGGTTGCGACGCGCGAGGGCGTGCAGCTCGATTTGGTGTTGCTGGACGAGGTGCTGGACGGGCTGGACCGGGAGGGGCGGAGTCGCGTGCTGGAACTGCTGGGCGAGCTACGGCGCCGCCGCGGCAGCGTGTTCGTGATTTCACATGAGAGCGATCTGGCCGAAGCGTTCGAGCGGGAGATTCGGGTCACGAAACAGGGCGGCTGCGCTACCGTGGAGGTGGTGAAATGAGCGGGTATATTTTCCTTGGCATAGTATTGGGGTACATTTTTATGATGGGTTGGACAGCACGAATGTTCAGAGGAAAAGTATCTCCACGTCTTGCGGCTTTCTCAGGACTGTTCTGGCCTTTGACTTTGGCATTAGGGGCTGTTTGTATCCCTCTCTACATCGCTGCAACCATAATCAAGAATGAGTGGTGGTGACTGGAATGAGAATTGGCAACGTCGAGGTACCCGATCTGCAAACGTGGCTACGGTCGCATCGTATCCGCTGGGGGCAATTGCGGCATGAATACGAGGGCAGGAAGAGGTGCACGGTTGACGAATTGGTAAAACTACTTGACGACTGCGAGGCGCTGGCCGATGCGCTGGAGGAGAGATGAGCAAGAGGAAACTGATCATGAGGAGATCATGGAAGCAGTTTCAACAGGTTGGTTTGCTCTGGTGGGTGAACCGGATGTTGCATATGTTCGGTTGGGTAATCGTCTATCAGTACGATGGCGAGCAGATCGTTGAAGTCTATCCAGCTCGGACGAGATTTCGAGGGTTCTTACCCGCCCTTGAAGAGCAAGGGTTCAGACGATTGACGCGGTACTTGGCGAAGAACGTGGACAAGTTGCTGGAAGAATCCTTGGATAAGTGATGAAATATACAATCTGCGACCTCTGCGACAGGACGGTACTGGAAGACCTTTCATCTCCATGCCGCAAGTGCGGCCAGACGTTCTGCGCAAACTGCGGAGACATCCCCACCGGGATCTGTGCTGATTGCGAACGCGAGGACACATGAGCAAGCGCAAGCGAAAGAAGTGGACGGAATATCCCAAGCGGATGTGCCGCTGGCTGAACGAGTGCTCGCTTTGCGACCGGCATATCAAGAGCGGCGAGATATACTACGACGGCGGCTTCGGCCGGCGAGCGCACGAGAACTGTGTGCGGATAGTTGCGATGCTGGAAGGAGAAAAGTGATCTCGTTCCACGTAGACGGCGCCCCCCAGGGGCAGCCACGGCCACGCGCACGGTACGGCAAGGGGCCGAGGGGCGTCTACAATCCACCCGGAAAGGCCAAGGGCTGGATCAAGACTGTCGAGGCGGTGGTAGCGCAGCGGCGGCCCTCGGATCCGATTGCCGGAGCGGTGCACGTCTCGCTAATGTTTGCGCTCCAGCGACCGAAGTCTCACTTCGGCACGGGGCGGAACTCGAGGCGATTGAAGAAGTCGACGCCAGTCGATCACATGCAAACGCCTGACATTGACAACCTCGCCAAGCTGATCCTGGACTGCCTGACGCGGTTACGGTACTGGCACGATGACGCGCAAGTGATTAAGTTGGAAGTATCGAAGCGGTGGGATACGGTGATGCCAGGCGTGTGGATACATGTGAAAAGTTTGACGAACCCAAAAGGAGGGAGCCATGGTGATGAGAATGGATGAATTCCGGAAAATGCTTTCAGAGCATCAGGTCGAGTGCCCTGTTGTTACCAAAGCAAACAAAGGCATCGAATCCCTGTGTCGCACGATTCGATCTTTGCAGTTGGAGATAGACCATCTTCAAAACGCGCAAAGCCCGTCCGAGCAGCAGACCACCTTGGCCACGAATCTGGCACGCTATCTGCTCACTCTCTACAACAAGGGGGAGATTCGTGCCCTGCTCGGGAGTCAACTGCGGCTCATCTCGAATGAGATTCTTCGGCTATCGCCAGAAGAACGGGAAGAAGCGGACAGCGAGTGAGAACACGCCCAAAGATCAGGGCCAAGCAGAACAGCTTTATGGCCGAGCAACGTGACGCCGAGCCGCCTAAGGACTCCGCACCCAACCGAGGAATGATCGGCAACATGATGCGGGCGACCAAGACGAAGGGCAACCCACGCAACTACGTGCTGATCAGCGGCTACCGGCTGATCGACCGCAGCGGTTCCTACGATATCAGGACCGAGGACGGTCAGACGCTGGGCATGAGCGAGAACGTGGCCCTGGTGCACAAGCGGCGGCTGTATCGGCTAGTGGGCGAGGAGTATGCCGCGTTGTTCTGGCGTCGTCGGCTCGGCATGCGGGCCGCGGCCGATGCGCCGCAACGCTGGGTCGCGAAGCACGGCAAGTTGCCGCCGGCCGTGTCTGGGATCGCGGTGCATGCCATTGGAGAGGAAGGTCCAGATGAATGATAGATTTACGCGGTGGACGGCAGGGCCACGCGGAGCGGAGCCAGCGGTTCTTGATGAAAAGACCAATTTACTATGGCAAGGTTCGCCTGCTCCAGAATGCATGGAGTGGCAGGAGGCCATGCGCTACGCCGATTCATTGGCATGGGGGCAACTCGCTCGCCATGCCTCTCTGTGGCGATTGCCGACTGTCCAGGAACTTGTGTCCATCGTGGATTATGACAAATGTGATCCATCTATTGATCAAGAGGTATTTCCGCAAACGTTCTCGAAATGGTTTTGGTCATCGTCTTCCTGCGTGGCTGACCCAACTCTCGCTTGGATCGTGAATTTTGACTACGGCTTTGTGGACATCAACGGCAAGGGTGATGGTCGTCATGTACGTTGCGTGCGGGCTTGGTTAATCGATTGATGCTCATCGTCAAGGAGGTAAAATGATTTCCAAAGAACCCGGAGTGGCGATCACGAAGATCGAAAAGCTAGATAGGGCGGAGTTCGAGCCGCTGGGCGCGACGAAGCCGCCACTGCCACGGATTTACGTCCACGATTGCGATGGGTGTCTCTACCTCGGAAGCCTTGAGGTGGGTGGACGACATCACGATTTCTATATGTGTTCAGAACAGCTCGGAATGTTTTCATACCTCGCAAGGTACGGCCTGGCTGAGCAGAAGTATTTATCGTTTGCCGATGTAACGCTCAGGCAGATGAGGGCTGATCCCGGTAGCGTGGAAGCGCTTTTGAGAATTTTGTGCCTGTTTAACGACTGCGAATTCAAAAATAGAGAGTATGGCTTTGCAGTGCTACTCCAAAAAGCCGAGCCTAACAAAATTGAGATTCTTATAAATCCTCTCTTAGAAGAGCGACGACAAATTTACATTCAGGACGCGGTTCAAGCGGTCAAAAGTAGTTTTTTGTTCGTGCCTATTGTGAGAGAAATCCTAATAGCGATGGTGGACTCAATTTCTGTTTTCGTCAAGCAGCAAATAGAGGAAGGACGATGACCAAGCCGACGCTGTTTCCGAACCCGTTCCGGCTGAACCGGGACTGGATGGTTCCGGCGGAGCGCAAGATATTTGAGCGGTTGAAGGAGACCGGCCAGATCAGCTTCTTTCGTACCAAGACCTGCGCTGGTCCGAAGTGCGAAAATGACGTGCCGAGGATTGAGGAGAAGTTGTATTGCTCGCCCAAGTGTAGGGAGGCGGCGCTGGAGGAGAAAGCAAAAGAAGAAGTTGCGGCATGGCAACAGAACAGGGAGGAATAGAAATGCAGCATCCAGATCCAGACGTGCAGCAAGCTATAGCCAATCTGTCGGATGCGCTTTGCTCATATGAGCGCACCACTGGGATAGAGTCTGTTTTGATTATCCGAGGGGAAGACGGGTTCTCGCATCGAGCCTACCTGGCCTCGTGGTGGGATTCCGATATCCCAGACGACATATCGGACCATGATGTGCTGTCCAAGATCCGGCTTGGATGGGTGCTGAAATCGCTACCGCAAGACAAGCGGAGAATTATAGCGGGAACACAGTGAAGTCATAGAGAAGTCGTAATAACCGAAAAGGAGGAAGGTCATGGCGAGTAACGATGAATGGGTGTGGGACATCGAGCTGGACAGCCTGGTGGGGCGCGACTGCTACTTGGAGACAGAGGACGGCATGCAGCGCGAGGGCCGGATCACCGGGATCCGGACGCGGCCTTTCTTCATGCAGGCCGTCGAGATCCAGGTGCCGCTGGCGATCGAACTCAACGGCGATCCCAGGGATCTGATCGAGTTCCTGCGGCTGAAAAAGATTGATATTCAGTAGGTTAGAAGCAAAAGCCGCATTGGTACACTCTCTGCATAAGGCGGCTAATGCTCTGATACTATTGTGGGTTTCGTCCTTTCCGTGCGAATGGTTGTCAAAAGTGTGCATATGTTGCACAGTATGCCGAATTTGCGACGTTGATTTCGTTAGGTTTTTTTGTATCCGTGCCGTTTGGCCACAGTGTGGAGAATCGGCACAGCGGCGAACCGTAACGAAAATAAGAGGTTAGCAGATAATGCACATTGGTATATTATGTGCATATGTATATTAGCATGAACGCGACGCAAACCAAAGGGGACCAGCCCATGACAATCAAAGACATGCTGAAGAAAGCGGATATCGACGTAATCAAGGCCATCGACCTGCTGGAGATCGCGGCCGCGCAGGCCCGCAACGAGAGAGAGTGGAGCACCGCAGAGACCGCGACATACATAGCCCGCACGCTACGCAACACCCGCGGCGAAGGCGAGCCCGGCACCGGGCTGGCTGGCCTAGTAGCAGTGGCATAGGAGCATGTGATGAATACCGACCTCGGGAAAGCAATCGCAGAGACCACGATGGCTGCAGCCGCTGACATCCTGCACCGACGCGGACAGACTGCGGACGATATCGATTTGGACGCGCTGGTTGAAGCGATCCGCACCGAGGGCAAGGCTGCCCTGCACCGCATCCTGGACGACGGCAAGGCGTTGCTGGACAGCGGACGCTCGTTGTGGCTGGAGACTCTGATGCGAACCGAATGCGTGGCGGCTGCCAAGGCGGCCGTGGACGCAGTGGCATAGGCCCAAGGGCCGAGGGTGGCGGCGTGAACGACTTTAAGGGCAGCAAGTACGCGGAGACAAGGGATCTGGACCTCGCCGAGATCGCCAAGCTGGTTCGGGTCGACATCAAGGCGGCTGTGAAGGCCGGAGATTTGCCGAAGGGGATCAAGACCAGCGTGCGGATCAGCCGGTACAGTATGGGGCAGAGCCTGAACGTTACGATCAAGGAATGCCCAGGGCTTATGGTGGCGAACCCGGATCGGGTCCGCTTTGACTCCGACGATCCTCATGGACACACCATGTTGCTGCTGCTCAGCCCGGACGCCTTGGAAGTGCTCGGTGTGGTTCAGGACATAATGGACACCTACAACTACGACAGTAGTGACCCCGCGTCGGATTATTACAACGTGCGCTTCTATGGCCATGCGGGATTTTGCTCTGATCTTGCAGAGCGATCCCGCGACGAGATCAAGGCTAGGTTCGAGACGGAAGCCGAGCAGATTGAAGCGGCGAATGTGGTGGCGCGTGGCTTTCGCTCCATCGGTTTTGAGATCGCGCGGCAGGAGGTGCAACGGAGGAACGCAGAGGATGAGGCGAGGCGCGCGGCTGAGAAGAAGGAGAAACGAACCGCGGGGATCCGTGAGGGCCAACGCCGGGCAGCAGTTGCTGAGGCGGCACGTGCCAAGGGTTTTGGCCCTTGCGTGCCGGTGGGCTACGAAGGCCGGCCGCGGATCGCCTGGATTGAAACGGAGGGCGAGGTGCCGGCGCTGCATCACAGGATCTTCGGATCGCTTGGTGAACTGGCCGAGGCCATGCGAGCCGTGGCCCGGGAGCGGATCGCTGCTGGTGCCGTTGGCGGTTACTACAAGACCTGGTTGACAGTTATCTGGGACGATGGCGAGGAGTGCAAGGCGCGATATGATGTAGCGGCTGACGACGCCACCAAGCTCGACCTCTCGAGCGCCTTGCTGCGGATGTGGTCGCAGGGCGACAGCGCTAAGGCGCTGGAGATCAGCAGGGAGCGGGTAGTTGCATAGCATTCTTGCGGGTCGGCCTGCCCCTTGTCTGTGGATATGCGCCGATGGTGCGGAAGGTGTGAGATGAATGATGATAATAGTTATTCGGAATTGGCTCATGCTCTCATTCACCCTGATGAGGACATCCAGAGACAGCGATTGGAAGCTGCGGAATATAGAGCTTCTATGGCTGACCTGGAGATAGCCCAGCAGGAGCTTGCGAAGTATACCCAGGAAGGTAAGAATCCGTACAAGAAGGGATCAATTTCCTGGATTGAGCATGATCGATGGTTTAGATTTTGGACGAATGTTGTTGACATGTTAATCAACAAATGTTCTTGAAAGGAGGTGTGTGATTATGGACGCCGTCAAATACTACTCATTTTATGAGGCGGTAACTCTACGCGAGGCCGTCGCCCACCTCGGCGCCGATCATGTGCGATATCTCGCCAGCGACGGAGACCACTGGGCACGACGCATTTCGAATCGCGTGCGCGGGGCCTGGATGGCAAACAACGGACGGAGTCACGGTGCCTACTGCGCGCTGATGCAAGCCGGGATGGTGGCCAGCCTGAAGCTGGCAGGAGGCGTGTGATGGTTCTCTCTTGCACAACCGGCGAGGGATGCGAACACGAGTATCAGGACCAGAGATACGGTAGGGGGATGCGGGTCCACGAATCCTGCGGGGAGGAGGGGCAGAACAGGGGATCGGCCACCTGCACCGTCTGTGGACGGGTCCGCACGAATCCGAAATACGTTCCGAATCTGCGAGTCGTCAAGGAAAGCGAGGCGTGAGATGCTGATAGCAATCGCTGTGTACATTGTAGTCATGCCGCTACTGGTCGTCGCCCTTTGCGGCGCGGCGGAAGACCTAAAGGCAGTCAAGGGCGGGGGCATTCAAAGGCCCGGAGCGCGTCGGGGTTCTGACTACTCGCTGCATTGCCTCCAGTGCAGTAAGTCGCTAGTGCCGGAAGACGGCACACACCTGCGTTGTCGTGCATGTAGGGGTGTCAAGACGTAGCAACCAAGCCCGCCCAAGAGCGGGCATAATAGCGTCCCACGGGATGCGTGGAGTGTAGGATGAAGGCTGGTGATAGTATGGCAGGAGTACATAGACAACTCGGCTGCTCAGGCTGCTACTATGCGGACAAAAGCGCAATTGGTAAGCGTGCCTGCTGTACACACATGCACGGGCCGAAGCCGGAATGGACTCAGAAGCAAGGCGGATCGGATCGGTGCCTGCGCCGGAAGGATAAGTAGTTTGTACGCGACAAACGAAAAGAAGATTTTGGAGTTGGCCGCTCGGGGTGCGTTGTTCGTGCTCAACCACAGTGGTGGCAAGGACAGCCAGGCCATGACCATCGGAGTGCGTGCCCTGGTGCCAGCCAAGCAACTCCTTGTGATCCACGCGGTGCTCCCAGAGGTGACTTGGCAAGGCGACATCGGGCACATCTGGGACACCGCCGGCAGGATTCCCTTGGTGTTTACCCGCGCGGTCAAGACGTTTTTCGAAATGGTGGATCATCGGCAGATGTGGCCAAGCCCAGACAATCGGCAGTGTACGAGCGATCTGAAGCGCGGTCCCATCGAACGCGAGATCCGGCGCTGGATCAAGCAGCACAAGTTGAGCGGGTTGGTCGTCAACTGCATGGGCCTGCGAGCCGAAGAGTCGCCGAACCGCGCCAAGGCCGAGACCTTCAAGTTCAATCAGCGCAACTCCAGGGCTGGTCGGGAATGGTACGACTGGCTACCGATCCATCACCTGACCACCGAGGAAGTTTTCGCTACGATCTACGGCGCTGGTGAAAAGCCTCATTGGGTGTACGCCGCGGGCATGACTCGGCTGTCCTGCTGCTTCTGCATCATGGCCAGCAAAAAGGATCTGTGCACGGCGGCCAAACTGGTACCTGAACTCTATGCCCGGTATGTTGCTAAGGAGCAAGAGATAGATCAGACGTTGACCATGCCGCCAAAGACAGGCCGGGTGTGGTTGGAGCAGGTGACTGGTGTACCTTGCGAGCAGGGGCGGGAGGGGAAAAATGTTTGACGACGACAGAGACGAATTAGGGCGCCCACTGGACGTTGACGGCAAGTGCAACGCATGGCTACACATCGCTGACAACCACGGCGACAACTGTGCCACCATGCGCTGCCAGCTTGAGCCCGGGCATGTCGGCTTGCACCAAGAGCGCTACGACGCTAGTTACGAGGACGACGAGCACAACTGGGTCGTGGTGACGTGGGAACAAGACATGAAGGAAGAGGACGACGTGGAAGGCGGGGAGCGGCACGGGCGCTTATCGCAGACGCGAAGTCAAAGGAGGCTGCGAGATGAAAGCAACGATCTGGAACCGTAGAGGCGCGGTGTTCCACACCCTACGCGTGGGCGAGACCATGCAGGAGATTCACGCCAGGTGTTGGGGCTTGCGCGACTACACGCCCAACAGCTTCCCGTTGTGGGTGATCGACGACGGAGAGATGGAAGAGGGGCAGTTTTTGCCGCTCCGCGTCTTCGTCGATGCCCGGAATAGTTAAGATCCATGAACGCCCGACAACTACAGCCCGGCGTCCGCTATCGCCTGCCGGCCAAGAGCCAGCGGGGCGATGTTGTGATCGACGTGCCGGCGGCCCGCTTCGTCCGCCGCATCTGGTCGGTGGCGCAGGACGAGCACTGGTTCCTCTTCCTCGCCGGCACGGGCCGTGAGGTGTGGCTGCCGTGCGAGGACATCGCGAGTTGCGAAGTGGAGGAGGAGCAACGTGGATAGATGGGCCGTATGTTGCTTTTGTGGGTGGGTTGGTCACAACTCCGATTTGATCCCAGACGATGGGCCGAATCCGCACCCGTGCGGCAAGGACGAATGTCCAGAGTGCGGAGACGACAACTGCATTTGTTGCTGCCTGTCGGAAGACGATGATCGGGTGAAAGACGCGAGAGAACGGGCAGCGAGGAGATGACATGATCAGGGATTCGACGAAGATGTACTGCGCGGTGCGACTCCAATTGGACGAGGGTGCGAGCCATGAACGGTTGGATATCGCATCGCTCTGCAAGAGTCGAGAAGCTGCCAGGATTTCTTCCGAGATCGATACCGAGGCTAGGGAACTCTGGACGAAAGATAGTCCCGTACTGCGGATCGCGCGGGTCGAGATTCAGGAGATAGAGGAGGGTTGAGATGGCGAGTAGAGCAACCAAGAAATTGGAGAGGATGAAGGCGATCAGCCAAGAGCCGATACGTAAGGAGATTGCGGCCATCACGCGCCAACTGCCACACCTGCGCGGGTGGTCGTATCTGCCAGAGCGGTTGGCCATGTTGAAGGCGCAGTTGACCAAGAAAGGAACTAGGCGTGATGCCTGACAATGGCAAGGTGTGGATCGTCGGCCGCAGCTTCTGGGAAGTGCTGTACGGACACTTGCACTGGACGTGGGACTTCCACGGTGTCTTTCACAAGAAGAAAGACGCGGTAGCCTTGTGCAGAGACCAACATTGGTTTATCGTTCCGGTCATAGTAAACCAACCCTTCCCGAGCGACCCGCACGAATTTTCTGAACTCGAAGTGCCGAACAAGACCAAAGCTGATCCGTTGATATGGCGTAGGCGAAAAAATGGGCTGGCAGAGTAAACGTAATTCGCAATTTAGTAGTGGGTGGAATCCATGGCATCGGGCACAGTATTTGAGGTGGAGAAGGCTGTTTTGGTTGAAAAGGCTGTTCACGCCACGCCCACAGTCAAGGAGGTTGTTCAAGTTGAAATAGTAGGCCCGTCGTCCAACGGTAGGACATCGGCCTTTGGATTCGGTTATCGGGGTTCGCAACCCTGCGGGCCTGTTTGAAAGGAGAACGACATGACGACCAAGACCAAGAAGAAGGCGGCGGAGAAGAAGACGCAGCATAGGCTCCAGGAAGCGAACGACAGGATCGCGGAACTGGAGTCGCAAGCAGAACTAGGCGGCTCTCGCCTCCTGGACGCCCGGTCAGAGCGCGATGAGGCAATCGAAGAATCCACCAAGTACCAGCTACTCTACTCGGACGGCCGGAGCCGCATCCGCAAGTTGGAGAATCACATCCTGGATCTGCGGAGCATCATGGACGATCAGTGGGCTCAGCTCGACTTGTTGCGGCGCACCCTTGCCGGTAGCGAAATGATAGCGCGTGGAGTTACCGCCCGCCAGGCTGTTCGGCAGGCAATCAAGCTTGAGTCCATGGAGATCGTGCCGAACAAAGCTCGTGACAGGGCAGGAGAGGACTGAAGACATGGCAGCCCTCGTTTTTCAATTTGCGCCTACGCGCCAGATCACAATGCCGTTCCGCTCCCGGGTCGAGCTGGCCGTGCACCTAGCGATCCAGATCCACGGCAGCGTGAACGAGGCGGCGCACAAAATCGGCGTGACCCGTAGCGTTCTGTTCCGCTGGCAAGGCGGCGTGCGGCCACACAGTCGCAATTTGGCGGGTCTGGCCAAGGCGGCGGGCGTGCTGGTCTCGTGGCTGGAGGAGCCGAAGGGCGCCGTGGCCCGTCTGGCCGAACAGGGCGGTGACGATATTGAGCAGCAAGTGATCGACGAACTGGAGGAGTCATGATCCGTTGCAGACTGTATGCCGGCGAGGACGGCAGGGTGATGGTTTTGGGCTATGGCAAGACCGAGGCCGTGGCCAAGAAGAAGGCGATGGGCCACGCGAAGAAGCGGAGGATCCCGGTGCCACAGGACCCGCTTGTGGAGTACGACAAAACGCGGGATCGAAAATAGGCTAGCGGCCCTGGGGGATCCGCAATGGGTCCCCACCCCAACCGATAGCGGACTCCCAGGGCTGCATTTTGGAATTGGAGCCGAGCGATGGCCGACGACAAGAACAAGTATACGTGCGGCGAGTGCGAGTTCTACGGCAAAAGGGATCTCTGCCCGTGTCCGAAAGACTGCCCATGGCTCAGGCGTGCGAGTGCCAAGCAGTGCCGGCCGTACTGGTTGCTGGTGAAAACGAGGCAGGAGCTTGACGAGGTGCGGTTTGAGGTTAGCCGTTGGCAAAGGTGGGCAGCAAAGATTGATTGCACGAATCCGAAGTGGCCGCCTGTGAGCGGCACGACAGAATCCAACGATTGCGGCGAGTGCGTGCCGTGCAAGGCGCGAGCGGCGCTGGAAGGGAACAATCCATGAGCAGCACACGCGGAAAGAATTCACCCATTCGCCATCCGAAGGATCTGTACCAGACTCAGCCGTGGGTGTGCGATGCGTGGGCCAAGAGGGCGGCGCTTGCGGTCGGACGCGACCACGTAATCGTCGACTTGGGTTGCGGCGACGGACGGATCGGGTACAAGGTCGCTTATGAATTAGGGTCCAGGCTACCCCCGGCTATGATCGACGTGGACCCCCTTTTCGGTGACGTTGAGCCGCTGGATTACATGGATACATCGGTCAGACCGGAGGGGTTAGTGCCGTTCGGATATCCGGTGCTATTCGTCTCCAACCCGCCGTTCTCTCTGGCTACCGAATTCGCGGTGAAGACCGTAGAGGCCCTGCCAAGGTGCCAGCATGGAAGTGTGGCGGTGTTCTTGCTACGCCTCAACTGGTACGGCTCCCTTGGGCGGGCCGAATGGATCAACGAACACCGGCAAGACGCGCTGACCGGCTTCGCGCCTCGACCCAGCTTCACGGGCGGGGGATCCGATTCGTGCGAGTACGGGCTGTTCTGGTGGTTCCGTGATGGGCCACCGGGCAGATTCCCCACGTTCGGGATCGACATTGACCCGGCCAAGGTCGCGAAGGCAGACAAGTACGGGGATGCTCTTAGTGCCAGGATGGTAGAGGTCATGGGTCCGCGATGACGACTGCCACCAAAGACGCTATCCGGTTCTGGCTGGTGTGCATACTTCCGAAGTGGCTGGCCAAATGGATCTGGTTGAACGAGTGGATACCCCTTGGCGGGTGGGTGTCGCACGTCCTGGGTCGGTCGATTGGGCGTGATGGCCACCGGGCAGACGACGGAGAGGAGTAGGACATTGACCAACGGAAAGAAACGAGTTCCTATCTTGTGTGTCGATTTCGACGGGGTTCTGCACAGCTACACAAGCGGCTGGCAGGGTCCGCGCAACATACCAGATCCGCCCGTTCCCGGGGCGATAGACTGGCTCAGGAGCCTGCTGACAGATGCCGATTGCGTATGCGCCATGGCCCCAAGGTTCCTCGACTTCAATGTGCAGATCTATTCGAGCCGGAGTCGATACCTCGGAGGCCGGTGGGCGATTCGCAGATGGCTCAGAAAGCATTTTGAGGCGGCGGGTCATTATCCGCAACTGGTCGAACTGTTGAAGTTCCCTACAAGGAAGCCGCCAGCGCACCTGACCATCGATGACCGGGCGATGTGCTTCACCGGGCAGTTCCCGACTCCGGAAGAAATCAAAGCATTCAGGCCGTGGAACAAGCCATGATCCTCACCCCCGAACATGTCGAGGCCTCTCTGGTCTCCCAGTCGCACGATAAGCGCAGTCTGGCCGAGACCGTTAAGATCTTGGCCGAGCGGCGGGCGTTGTCTGTAAGTTGCTATAAGTGCGAAGGGAGCGGGGAGTTGTGGTCCAGCACAGGTGCGGGCATTTACAAAACGAGGCCATGTCCTGATTGCAAAGGCACCGGACGCGCCTACGCGAGTTGGCAGGCTGCGCTGCGGTCGCTGGGAGATCCACAATGAGCGACGTGGAACTGAGAGCGGCACTGCTGGCCTCCGATGATCTGCTACGCACGGCAGAGCACGCAGCGCGAAAGCTGAGAGTCGAACTCATGCGCGGTACCCGGATGGACTGGCGCGAGGTCGAACAGTTGTTGAATGCGCTCGACGATGGAGATTTCAAGCGCGCACTGGAGAGAAACCGCGTAGTGCTGGAGACGATGACATGACCCCCCGCACCCGCGCCAAACTCTGCACCCTACTCCGCACCGCCGCCTGGCTGCTCTGTGCGGCCGCCTGGCTGCTCTGTGCGGCCGTCGTCCTGGCGATCGTGGTGATGGCGGTGGGTGGATGAAGCCGTACTACGAACATGGGGGAATTCGGATAATCCACGGCGACTGTCGGGAGATCGTCCCAGGGTTGCCGCCGGTGGACCACGTCATCACCGATCCGCCGTACAGCGACAGGACGCATAAGGGCCACAGGAACGGCGACGATATGCCTTGCAGGATGGGCGTGTTTCAAGCGCAGGAAAGAAAGTGATCACATATAACAGGGAAGAGGAGAAACGATGCTAGTGTACCATGTCTACACAGCGACGACGCGAAGCGGTGAAATAGTAACCTGCTTGGTATCGGAGGATGCCCTAGAAAGTGCCAGCGGAATTGAGGTATTCCTCCCAAGGGGGGCGGAGGGCGCCGAAGAGCACGGCACGGTCGAAATCAGCGGGCCGGCAGAGTACGTGCTGACCGAGTGCCTCACGGACAAATGACGCGGATCGCAGGGTTGGAGTTGAATCCATGATGCGGCGCCGCAACCCGAATAGGCGGGAGCGGGTAATTCTCCAGGCCCTCGCCCACCTCGAGAGTACCGATCCGCGGTCGGCCGGTGCTGCCGGCGGGTACGGTACGCACATGCTGCGGCAAGTATCCAAGGTCGGGATCCTGCGGGGTGACCTAACCAGGCTGTGTACCTGGGAGTTGATGGAGCGAATCGGTCCCGGCCTTGGCTGGCGGCTGACCTGGGAGGGCTGGGTGTGGCTGGCCGAGGTGAAAGTCTGGGCGCGGAGAATAGGGCTGTCCAAGTGGTTGGAGGGGCGGGGTGATGAGCGGCGAGGCTAGAATCGCGGGGGTCGTCATGGACTGGCTCCAGGCCCAGGGCTGGGATTGCTATCCAGAGGTCGAGCCGGCGCGGGGCGGCCCAAGGGCCGACATCGTAGGCGTGCGCGGCAACCTCGTGATGGTGTGCGAGGTCAAGACGAGCATGGGCCTGGCCCTGCTGTCCCAGGCCATTGGGTGGCACGGCACGGCGCATTTCATTTGCGTTGCCACACCAGTCAAGCAGGGACGCTACGAGCGAACGAGGGCGGAGGACCACGTCTTCAAGTATTATGGCCTGGGGCGTCTCTCGGTTTTTGATCGCGGCAGTGAGTGGGAAGACCGAGTAAAGGAAAAGGTACGGCCGTCATATCTGCGGCCAAACAAGCACTTGGTCGAGAGAATGCGAAACTGCCTGTGTCCCGACATGAAGCGGTACAGCCCGGGTACGCAGGTCGGCTACTCAACTCCATGGAATCGGACCATGACGCGCGCCGTGAAGTACATCGAATCTAACCCGGGCTGCACCATCAAGGAATTGATGGGAGTAGTCGAGACGCACTACGCCAGCCCTGCCGGGGCGCGGGCCGGTCTCAGGGAATGGCTGCCGGAGGACAAGAGGGTGCGGGTCGATACAGGGGCGAGGCCGTTCCGGTACTATCCAGCAGGGCTGGACCATGGGTAAGGTATGGAACAGGGCAGAAAGGGGCGCGACGTGAAGGACATGACTACCATCAACGAGCACACCTGGGAGCGGCAAGAGGCGGGGTGGTGGACCTGCAGTTGGGGCGCTACCAGCTACGGCGTCTGTCAGGAAAACGATGGCTGGTACTTTTACGGCCCGTGGCCATGCGACCCCCGCGGGCCGTACCGCACAATGAGGTTAGCCATGGAGCAGATGCTGGTGGCGGCCAAGGAACAGAAATGAGCGGTGGCACGGTCTACAAGAGGGGCGAGGCGTACTGGTTGAGGTATATCACGCCGGGGGGCGAGCGGGTGAACCGAACAGCACACACCGCTGACGAGCAAGAGGCCCGGCAACTGCTCAAGACCTTCACCGCCCTCGTCGACCTCTGTCATCTCTACGCCGTGCCGTTCGACCCCGAGGACACCTTGGCCGATGTAGCCCACGAGCTCGTCATGGCCCGCGACGAGCTCGAGCACGTATTCGGGCAGATCCGGTGCCCGCACTGCAGCAGGCGGATCGTGCCGGAGTGGAAGTCTAAGGCCCTGGAAGAACAGGAGAAAGTGGGTCACGCCCGGGAGAGGCACGAGTGTGGTGAACCTGCAGCGGTCCTTCACGTCGCGCTTATCGAACGGATCGTCCAGGGCGTGGTGGCCGAGGTCGAGAAGCAGGTTCAGGAAATGGTCAGGGCTACACCCGGCAAGCAGTTTACCGAACAAGTCGTCCAAGGAGTGGCCATGCAGTTGGAGGATCGCATCCATAGCATGGTGGCCCGCGCTATCGGTCCCCGGAAGACGGCATGTATCGTCAAGGGCTGTAAGGATTTTTCCTTCTGCAAGGGGCTATGCAGGAAGCATTACTACCGGGATTATCACAAGAAGCGGCTTGAGAAGAAGCGATGCCGGGCCGGCGAGGGGAAGTAGGTGGGCTGGCGCGAGTGCTTGCTGGGCAGGGGCTTGACAGGGAAATTATGAGTGTGTAGGGTGGGGGTGCTAGTCGGAAAGGCGCCGATGCAAAACAAGCGGCAATTTCAATTTTCGGTCGCCCGGTGGAAAGCGCCTCTGGCCTTTCCGACTAGCAGCCGGGCGGCCGAATTTTCTTGAGTAGGGAGGTCATGGCGCGGCAACGAAAACAGGGGCAAGACGAGAATCGCCAAGAGCCGTTCTTGCTCATGCGTCAAACCGAGAAAGACATCGTGTGGGAAATTGAAGCACGAGGCGATATCAATTCCCGATGCGTGCGTATCTATTATGCCTTGGCATCTCACACGGATCTGGAGGGGAAATGCTGGCCCGTGAGCGTGACGACTCTGGCTCGGGAGATCAATGTGAAAAGCCCCGAGACAGTTCGGAAGGGGCTCAGGGAATTGGAAAACGTGACTTGGTCGCGACGTGAGCACACTGCTAAATTGCTTGTTACGACTCGAACACACTACGAAGGGCTCACACAAAACGGCTATTTTTTGCCGGCGCGAGCTTACGCGAATATGGTGTATCAAGCATGGCTTGCTCGTTAGCTCCTAAACCTAACGAGTAGTTTACCCGCAAGGGCATACTTTGCGGATTGGGCCTCGCCTCCGTTGCATTTTTCGGATACAACAAAGCGATCGCCAGTTCTGGAGGGGGGCGATCGCCAGTTCTGGAGGGGGGCGATCGCCAGTTCTGGAGGGGTACCCCCCCTCTAAAACTGGCGACTCTTAGATCCGGGACTAGATTTATTCCTAGATCGATCCTAGATATACATCCGCGCCCAAACCCGCGGATGGCAATCCGGATAGCAGATCGCCAGGTAGCTTCTTCCAGGAGACACCATCGGCAGATTACCAATCGCCACCCGGGAGATCCTCGTCGGCCACCAGCGACACCCTGCTTACTCGGAAAATTGTCACCGGTGTCGGGCCTTGACCGCAAGGTGGCTTCCTGCAGCCGGGCGTTGTGAGACCGCCGTGCTGGCCGGCATAGTTGCGCCGTGCTGGCCCCCGAGGCGCTACGGCTACCCTGCACCCATCCGGGCTTCCGAACGCTTAGAGCGTCGGATCCGGTCTGTACGGCTGGCAGGCGGTTGGCGATATGGACAGGCTGTCGTCGCTGGCAGGCGGCGCCGGTGGGAGAAGTCTGGGCGATCCCGCGGCTGGCCGGAACTGATGGGTGCGGCAAGCGGTTGGGGCCGAATGTGGGACGTTGCGGAAAAGTCGTTTTTCCTGCCTTGCTTTCTGCGCGGCCCCTCCAACTCAGCGTTTTCACTAGCCTTTTTCGGGCGGCTGGATATGCTTGGCAGAAAGTGTAGCAATTACAAGCGCTTGGGGTGTGCCAGGTGGGCGGCGGAGTACCTCGCCGGTGTCGTTCTGGGACGGTCGGTATCGCCTCGGCGACGGAAACTAACTAACTGTCTGTAATCACTAGCGAACCCAAAAAAGTTTACATAATGGATATTACCGGACGTAACGGGAAGCCTGCCAGGGGCTTGACTTTACGAGGCGGGCTGTGGCGCACCCTCGCAGAGCACCGAAACGGGGTAGCCCGAGCGCTGAATGAGACACTTTCGTTACCCCTGGGCTACGGGTCTTTGAGCGGCCGGCTGGGGGCCAGACCCCTCCCCACTGCCTCGGAAACTAAGGATTTTTGCCGATTTTGGATAGTGTCGAAGATCCGCTGGGTGCAGAGCAAAAATTCTGGAAGTTTTCGGCCTCGACAGTCTGCTCAGCGGCGGAACACGGCATATCGCAACTTATATAAGAAAAATTTGACAGGGAGTAGCCCAATATGATATATGAAATTTCCTATATCTTGACGAAAGAGGATTCCATGGACGAAGAACAGAAGCAGAACGCTTTGGTCCAATGTCGCGGGGCGGGATGTAAGGGATTGGATCCGAAGCCAAGATCTGAGTTCTACCCAAGCGCGCAAACAAAAAATGGCCTGATGCCGTACTGCAAGACGTGCCACCGCGTCAGCGTGGACAAATACCAACAGTCTCCCAAAGGTCGACTCACGAAGCGGCGTCGTGATGTGCTGCTGAAGCAGGCGATCGCGGCGCTCCGCTCCGGCGTGCTGGGTCAAATCTACCCCTGCGAGTTCGTGGACGACAACTGCAACGGCGAGGTCGCGGCCTATTTCCCGGACAGGGCCAGGCCGGAGGAGTTCTTTTGGTTTTGTGCCTACCACCGCGAGTTAATTGGGTGCCTCAAGGTGGCGCCTAGCTATGAAAAACTGGCCCTGCTGGTGGAACGCTGGAAATAACCGCTGCTTTTTTTGCACTGTTCAGACCTAACCCTTTGAAATTGAATCAGTAGCTTAACTACGGCATGTGCTCGCGTTTGGAGATCGGTTCGTGAGCCGCTAGGATTGCGCGTGGGAGGAGCCCGGCTTGGACGAGAGATGGACATCGAAGCAAAAGGCCCTGGGGCTAGCCGCGCTAGCGATAGGCACCAACGACGAGGAGTGTGCTGGGCTAGCGGGTCTGAGTCGTGAGAAGTGGCCCGAGTTGAAAGCCGCGGTGCTGGAAGAAGAGGGCGAGCGCTTGGAGGGGCAGAGCGATCGGGAGGTCTACGGCGAGTACGTGATGCGGCAGACCGCGATCCAAGCCGATCTCGCAGAAGTCCGGAAAAATTTTGAGGGCGCTGAGAAGCCGAACCAGATGGCCGTGGTGGGCTGCTTGCGGGCACGCAGCGAGATCCATGACAAGATATTGAAGGTGGGCCAAGACATGGGCTTCGTGCGGAAAGAGCCGGACCGGCAAGAGATCGGGATATCCGCGGAGGTCCGCGCCATGGATGACGAGGAACGGCGCGAGTGGTTCGAGGCGGATCGGCGGGAGTATTTTCAACTGTACGAGGGCGGGAGGGGTGCAGCGCCGTGGGGTCGGACCACGGCACAATTGCGGGAAGCGGCTCGCCGCGAGGAAGAACTCGATAGCTAAGGAGGAGGACCTGATGGACGAATTGATGAAAGAAACCGCGGAGACCGGCCACATGGTGGTGCACGTCGAAAAGGCCGAGCTCCCGCTGAAGCCTGGCGAGTCGACGGACGAGTTCCGGCAACGGCTTCAGGACTTGGTCTCCGAGCACTTCAAGGCGCTGGATATCGGAGGCGAGATCAAAAGCCTTTGGGCCAATGACCTCTACCCGGACAGCGTGGTCGTGTGCGCTTACTGGCAACACAAGCGAGATGCCTCGCTCAAGGAACAGGCCCACCCCGAGGGGAACACGTACTTCCAGGTGGGCTACATGGCGAAGGGCGACGCGATCACCTTCGGCGACACCGCCGAGGTCGAGCGTCGTGTGACCTGGGTGCGCAAGACGAAGGTGGAGAAGCGGGACGAGCAGTTCTGGGAAGGAGTGCTTTGAGCCTCGCCGAAACACAGGGGAGCCGCGTGCTTGAATGCCCCCGTTGCGGGTTTGCCCTGCCGCTGGTTGTGGCGTTGCCGGCCTGGTGCCCGCTGTGCGACGAAGACCACCCCTCACAGCTCCGGATCCGGCCCGCATCCCGGCCCGGGGGCAGAGACAAGACACGGGGTACGGCGCCAGAGGTGGCGGCATGACCACGGTGATCACAGCACCGGCCGACACAAAGGCCGGGACCGGTGCGAAGATCTTCTTGGCCGGCGGCATTACTGGCACGCATGAGTGGCAGCAAGAAGCGATCGGGTTCCTGGACGGCATGGACGCCACCTTGTTCAATCCGCGACGAGCCAAGTTTCCGAAGGGTCCAGACGCAGCCCGCAAACAGATCGAGTGGGAGTTCGCGCGGCTCCGCAAGGCCGATGGCGTCATGTTCTGGTTCCCGAAAGAAACTTTGTGCCCCATCGCGTTGTTCGAGCTGGGCGCTGCCATGGAGCGCACGGTGAAGATCTGGGTAGGCACGCATCCACAGTACAAGCGCCGGCTCGACGTGGGGATCCAACTCGCGTTGCGCCGGCCCAAGGCGGAGTTGCACAGCGGCTTGGAAGGGCTGTGCCGCGCCGTGCGGGGCAACGTGGAGAAGCGGGCCGATCCGGGTTTCTGGGACGGGCTGCTGTGACTGGAGGCTGGTTGTGAAGTCATGGGCTAGCATTTGGTGGTGGAAAGCGCGGCGCCGCCGGCTGCTGCAGGAGGCCGAGTGCTCTTTCATGCGGTTGGTGGAGTACGATCGGGCCACCGAGCTGCGGAAGTTCTTCGAGGATTACGTCCGGGCCGCCTGGGCTGGCTTCACGCTGGTCCCCGAGGGTGTTGGCCCTGTGACGTTCATCAGGCAGAACCCGCAGCGGACGTTCTGCCACTTCCCAGACTTCGAGTGTCGGCCCCGGCCCAGTTCCCGGCTGGGTCTGGTCGAACAGGCGATCCGGGCGGCAGGTCCCTGATGGAGGCGGCGGTGCCGGAACGAGCCACATGGTCGGTATGGATCGACGGAGACGGCTTGAAAGCGAAGTGCTCGACTTGCGGGCAAGAGATCGACATGGCCCTGGTGTTCCCCGATCATGGGCTGAAAATCTGCTTCGGCTGCCTCGGCGCGATGCATGTGGCGGTAGATGTTGCGAAAAAAGACGAGGAATGTTGCGAAAAAAAGGAGAGTGAGAGATGAAAGGCTTGAAGGTATTTTTGATCGCGTCGATCCTGTTGCTGCCCTGGCCGGCGTTCGGATCCGATGTGATCGTAATCCAGGGCCAGGGGCCGCGGGAGTTCCGGCGGGTGGTCAGGACGGATGAACAGGGCCGGTTGACCGGCGGTATCCGCGTGATCGACGCCTGCGAGGCCACAACGGGTTGGACCGCGCTAGGCAACGACACGACCGGGCTGGACACCGACCTCGACCATGTGCTGGGCGCCAAGTCGCTCGAGTGGGACAAAGTCGACGGCGCGGCCAACACCATTTTTGGAGGAATCCAGAAAACGATTTCATCCGTAGACCTGTCGTTCCTCGTGGAGAACGGCGGATCTTTCGGCTACTCGTTGAATGTGAGTGCGACTACGGACCTGGCCTATTGCTTTCTACGACTTGGAACAGATGTAAGCAACTACAACGAGTGGAGGGTGGATGACTCCAGCCTTTCCGCTGATTGGAACTCGCTTCGATTCAATGCGGACGCACCATCGAGCGCTGGCGCCATGGGGGCCGGCTGGGATGCAACTGTCGTAGTTTACCTCGCGCTGGGCTGCGCCTTTGATTTGGAGACATCTACCCTTGCGGATCTCCGCGTGGACCACGTCACGGCCAACGTCGGGCTCCAGGTCGCCGCTGACATCAATGCAAGTGCGAGTTCGAGCAGTAGCGCCACCAAGGTCAACCTCGTCAAAGTGGGCGGCAACGACGTGACTACAACCGACGCGGACACAGGCGCAGGGGTTGACAACTTGCAGCGAGTAGTCTCTATGGTTCCGGGCGCTGGAGGTGCTGTGCAGCCCGACGTGGGCGCTGGGAATACTGGGACTGGAACTCGGCGTGTTGTCAACTCGACAGACGATCCGAACTTGTCTGCGATCAATGCAGACACTACAACTATTGCCGCTGATACTACAAGTATTGACGCTGACACTACCACTATCGCCGCTGATACTACCAGCATCGATGCTGACACCACCACCATAGCCGATTGGGACGCCACTGAAGACAGCCCAGCATCTGCTGATGGAGCGCAGGTAATGTACGAGGCCAGGACCGCACAGAAAGGCGCAGTAGACAACGCGGATGCGGTGAGGCCCGTCACGAATGACCACGGTGAGACCATCACTGCGGGCTACACATGGGCCACGGATTCAAACCGTGTCGAGGAAATCGATCCGCTGGATCAGAAGTATATTCCTGCCGTTGTTGTTGATGTGACTGACGGGACTGATGACGACGGTTCAACATGCCCAGGAGTCTCAACTGATTTTTGCTACTATGTTTCAATGGACGGCTTTACCAACAGCGGGTTGCAAATTACCCTGGACTGCGACGGCGGTACTGTCACTGCGTCCGTGGAATGTTCGCTTCAAACCGGAGCGCCTGCAACTCTTGTTTACCATGATGTGACAAATGCTTTTGGCATAGCAAGCCTAGTTGCCACTGCTGGGGCTGCGTCAGACCTTTGGATCGACAATGCGGGCAAGTTGAATACTTGCACCTATGTTTTGATCCGGATTGATGCGACTGGCACCACCAACACTGGTGACTGGCGCGTTGACTCTACGAAGACAGCGCTGTAGGAGGACGATATGCAAAAATATCTAGCGCTTGTTGTGTTTGGGGTTCTGTTGCTGCTCGCTTCACGCCTGTCGGCAGAACCGCGCTTCAGTAGCGACGTGGTTGGCAACTTCATGGTCAATGATACCCTGACCGTCAACGGGGATGGGATTTTCAACCTCGGCGCGGCCGAAAAGGTCTATCTCGACGGGACGACCATAACGCATACCAATACGGCGGGTCTGTTGGACATCAACGTCACCACTGCGACGGCAGGCGTAACCAGTATTGATGTCTCGACCACGTTGACTGCCGACGTTGACAATGTGTACGGAATCAAGTCAACGTTCATTAGTACAGCTGCCGGGACTACGGAAAAAGTAGGTGGCCCGTTCTTGGCTGATATCCAGGGACATGCCGGGGATAACGATGATCGAATCCACAGCGCCCTCATAATGACCGGAACAAAAAATGGTGGCAATTCAAACCTGGATGCTCTTGTTATCAAGGGACCTGAATGGGACAACATAATTACGGCAGAGAAGGGTAACATAACATTCTCTGGGTACAACGCCGTAATCTTGGCAGAGGCAGATGCGCCGGGGAATGGTCCGGAGTTACGCATCCAAGCCGGTAACGGAGACGACAACGGCGAGGCCGGCGATTGGAATGGCGGCAATATGTATATGTACGGCGGGGCCAAAGCCAATGCTGGCGTGGATGGCAACACGGTCTTGGCCCATAACAGCGCCACCGCGATAGGCGGCGTGGGAATCAGAAGGCCCCCCGTTGCTGGAGAGGGCTTAGGTGTCGCAGGGAAAACTGTGCTGGATGGCGATGTTGAAATAGGGGGCACAACGACTCTCGTTGACACCGTCTGGACAGACTTGCGAGTGTCCTTCACAGAGGCGCAACCGGGACCGGCCAACAATCCAGGTTTCGACGTTTTCCAAGGTGCGGTTCGTGCCTACCACTTCGATCCGAATGCAGAGGAAGAGTTGTTTGTCATTGTGCAAATACCACACAGCTACAAATACGGTACGGACTTGCATCCCCACATCCATTGGGCTCCGACGACAACTAACACCGACCCTGTGAGGTGGTGCTTGGAGTATACTCTCGCCGAGGTTGATGGAACCTATGGAGCACCCACAACTCTTTGCGAGAACGACGCGGCAGATGGCACGGCCTACAAGCATCAGTATTTCGACTTGGGCAACATTTCCGGCGCGGCCATAGATACTTTGTCCGCTACGCTAGTTTGCAGGGTCTATCGGGACGCTGATGATGCCGCTGACGACTACACTGGTGACGCGGTAGGTCTTGAGTTGGATTTCCATTTTGAAAAGGACGCTTTTGGAAGCGACGAGGAACTGACAAAGTGAAAACAATGTTCCCGGTACTCTTTGGGTGCAGGTGGTGCTGTTTTTACGCTATAAGGTGAATCCATGCCTGAGACAATTGACTATTCCGGCAAAAAGTACGATCCGTTGAGTTCATGGTGGTTCAAGGTGCTCTTTGCAACTTGCATCGTTTTTGCCATGGTGCTCGGTGCCGCTCAGTGCGGCGACGTGCGGGCCGACGGGTTGACGTTGTATACTACTCCAGCTGATCGCGCTCGTGGTGCATCGTTTGCATCTAGGTTCGAGAGTCAAGCCTTGGTAGAGAAGCATGGCGGGACGGTCACAGGTGCGCCGACGTTCGCGGCCAACGAGGGCATGACGTTGAATGGGACGACGGACTTCGCTACTTTCAACTTGACCGGACAGGAATTTAACTCGGCAAATATCAGCATCATTTGCGAGTTTACTCCTGATTTCGAGACGGACGAAGATGCTACAAGATATCTGTTTGACGCCAGCGATGGCCACCGTTACTTGGTCCATAAGTATAACAATATCCAAAACAACACACTGAAAATACACTTAGGCCATGTTAACATCACATCCATCCCAGAGGCCGCCTACTCCCCATTTTGGAATGTTGGCACTCGAAATATCCTTGTGGTATCCAGTACCACTGGTGACACATCGGCCTGGCTGAATGGCAATCTGATTCTGGACGCTGCGGCAATTGCATGGAGCGCAAAGACGCCGACACAGCTGTTCGCGGGCGCTAGATTTAACGGGACTGGCAAGTTCAAGGGCACCATCCACCGCCTGCAAATTTTCAAAACTCAGCTCTCCGACGCAGAGGTCCAAGACATAAGCGACAACACCACCTACCACTACCGCAACGAAGCAACGCTCCACTTCCCATTCGGAATCGCAGAGCATGATCCATCCAACGTCCGCAGCCTGGACGTGTCGGGAAGCGGGGCACACGCGGTCTTCGGGGATGGCAGCACTCCAACGACGTACCCGACCAAGCTGACTGCGCGGCACGGATACGAATACGACGGGGGAGACTACATGGTGGCACCCTCGACGGGGCTGCTCAACTCGGCGGGCATCACCTTTGCGTTGGAGTTCTGGCCAAACTTTGAGACGGATGAGAATAGTCTGCGTATTCTTTACGATTCTAATTTTGGAAATCGCTACGCTGCCTATAAAAACAACAATGCTGGCAATAATGCCCTGGTTGTCTTTATGGGAAACACAAACATTGAGGGCATCGCGGAAGCTATTTACTCGCCATTTTGGCGCAGTGGAAGACGGAACCTACTTATCGTTACTGGAGACTCGACCAATAATCTGACCAATGCATGGCTCAACGAAGGGCAAATCTTGACGAATGATGCTACGGCATGGACCCTGGCCGATCCTGCTAATTGTTGGTTGGGGGCTGCTTATAACCTTACGGCGAAATACGACGGCGATATAACCCACTTCGCGATCTACCCCTCCGTGCTCACGGCGACTCAGCGAAAGGATCTAGGGATTCGACTCCAAACGAGGGCGAGCAAACAATGACGAGGCGCGGCACATGACAATCTGGGCTGGCAACGCAAAAGACCTGATAGCCGCTGTCCATATTGTCCCAGATGCGGACAACCAGATATTTGCGAGTTGGTAGGAGGTATGAAGGATAACCAAGCTCCCAGCGCTCAACGGCGCAGGCCCGGCATCCAACTCAGTGCCCAGGCTGTCAAGGAGCGAACACCGATAAAGGAGGTGTACGATGGGTTCAGGAGCAAAGAGTCCGGCAGTAGGATCGGTGGTCGGCACCGGTTCCGCAATCAACATCGACACGGTGGGCTTCCGTCCGAGACATATCCGTGTCGTGAATGCGGGCGCAACCGGCCTGTCACGCTTCGAGTGGTTCCAGGGCATGGCGGACGACTCGGCGGTGAAGACGGTCACCAACGGAACGGTCAGCGTGGTCACCTCGGACGGCATCACGCCGCGGGCCAACGGGTTCACGCTCGGCGCCGACGCCAACGTGAACATCGCCGACGAGATCGTTCACTTCGAAGCCCACGAGTAGGGCGAGGAGGTGCGAGATGGCATCTGGAGCGAAAAGCCCGGCAGTAGGCTCGTTCCACGGATCGGGCGCCACGAAGAACATCGACACCGTGGGGTTCCGACCCAGGCTGGTGAGGGTCGTCAACGTGGCGTCGGGCGGGTTGTGCCGCGTCGAGTGGTTCGACAGCATGGCGGATGACGCCGGCGTCAAGACCGTCCCCGCCGGAGACATCACCGTGTTGACCACTCTCGGCATCACGCCGCGGGCCAGCGGGTTCGCGTTCGGGGCCGACACGGATCTGAACGTGGATGGGGAGCTGTGCTACTACGAAGCCTACGAGTAGCGGCCGAGGGCCGGGCGTCTGTAGTTCTGCAGGCGTCCGGTCGCTTTCACTGTTGCGAAGAAGACGAGGTGAGATATGAGTATAGAGACCAAACGATCGCCGGAACTCGCGCCGGGCTACGCGCTGCACAGGTACGTCGCTGAGGCCAAGGACACGCTGCCCGAGACCACCAAAGAGCACGGCATGAACATGGCTGGGCATCGGTTCGCCAACATCCAAATCGTCCCGGTGGACGGCGCCAACCCCGACATCAAAATCCTATTTTGGTCCGAGGAAGCGTCTAAGTTCATCGACAAGCACGTCGGGATGGCCTTCGCGGGCAAAGGCGTGGACACGCCCTGGGAGATGGAGATCGAAGTGCTTGGCAGGATCATCTTCGTCGCCGTGATCGACGGCGTGGCGGCCGGCCAGAAGGTGCGCGTCTTCGTGGGTGGATTCGACGCGACGGCGTGATGGCGAGGTGAGCGTGAGCGGTGCGGTTGGAAAAGTGATCCCGCTAAGACGGGGTCCGAAACGTCCTCGCGAGCTATCGGAGGAACATCAGTACCAGCTCCGGCGCGTGCAGTTGGCCCAGGACATTTTGCTGGACTGTGCGGACGCCGTTGAGCAGAACCTCGGCGTCGTCCTGCTCGCAAAGCTCCTTGGCTACACGGTTAAGTCCTTCCACAAAGAGATGCTCCTTTTTCAGTACCAGTGCCCAGACAATTTGCAACTGGCATATCGGGGTGCGGGGAAAACCAGTCTTTGCACAGTTGTCAAGGCGATCCATCTCCTGCTGGTCGATCCCAACCTGCGCATTCTCCTAGCCAGCGATATCAAGGAAGACGCGAAAGCCTTTCTTCGCGAGATCAAGCCGCATTTCGAGAGAAATAAGAAGCTTATTGAGACCTTCGGCCCGTACCATGACCCGCAGCTTGTGACCAAGTGGGATACCGAAGAGATTAATGTGTTGCCGCGCACCAAGTACACCAAGGAGGCGAACATTTCGTGCGTGGGCGCCGACACTGCCGTTGCCTCGCGTCACGTCGACGTCATTTTCAGCGACGATCTGGTCGTGGAGAAGAACTCGAGAACGTTAGGTAGGCGAAGCAAACTCAGAATATGGTACTACCAATCACTCGATCCCTGTCTTGAGCCGCCAGATCCAGAAGTGCCGCATCGAGGCGAACATCACAGGCTCGGCACGCGCTACCATTGGGACGAACTGTACGGGCACCTGATCGAGAACGAATTGAAGAACCACCACAAGATTTATCGGGGCTTGATCGATGGGAAAAGCCCATGGCCCGAGAAACATCCGCCAAAGTGGTTTGAGAAAAAGCGGAAGAGATCTGGGGCTATCATCTTCGCGGCTCAGTACCTCTGCGATACCGAATTGATGAAGGGCGAGATTTTCCAGTACGACGACTGCCAGCAAATCGACGCCGACGAGGTCCCTGGAGAACTCAAGAAGTTTATGGGGACCGACCTCGCCGTGGGCAAGAAGGTAAACGACCAGTTCGGACAGGTCACGATTGGCATAGACGATAAGGATAATTTCTACATCCTTGAAGCCTACGCGGCGCATCTGCGGTTTAAGCAACAGAAGGAGAAGTGGAAGGACACATATGAACGGCACGACCCGATTCGGGCCGGAATCGAGTCAAACGGCTACCAGGACGTGCTGCGGGGGGATTTGAAAGACGACGACAAGGATCTCCGGGTGGTGCCGATCCACACAAGCGTGGATAAGGTCACCCGCGCTCATAAATTGTCGGCCATTTTTGAGGACAGGCGGATGTTCATCGTCCGGGGCACACATACGAACGAGTTGATCGATCAACTCGTGTTGTTCCCTGGCTACCGCTTCGACGATCTGTTCGACGCGCTGGACATAGCGGTGCGTACCAGCAGGATGAAGAAGCGGCGGGCGCCCCGTGAGAACGAGCCTGGGCTGGGTTGGTAAGGAGACCGCGATGGAGTCGACGCTCGAAGCGAAGAACGAGGGAAACGCGGATGTGAACCAGCGTGCCAGTACGCAACTCATGCGCGCCCGCGTGATCAGCATCAACTCGGGGAAGACCTCTTCAGTCGTGGACGTCACCAAGCGAGACGGCGACGAGGAGCCGGGCAAACCGAAGGGGCTGCCCGAGGATCCCTGGGAGGCACTGACTCTACAGGGCAGGGTGATAGAACCGCCCTTCGACATGCTGACCCTCGCCATGCTGCCGGAGCACAACACGGTGCTGACGCCGTGTATCGAGGCCATGGAGCAGAACATCGAGGGCTTCGGCCACCGGTTAGTTGGCCGGGTCAAAATCGACGACAAGACGGACAAAGGTCTGGTGACGGCCGTCAAGAAAGAAAAGGTGTGGCTCGACAACTTCTTCGCCTACGCCAGTATCGACGAGAGCTTCCCGGCGCTGCGCAAGAAGATACGCAAGGATCTTGAGACCACTGGCAACGCCTACCTGGAAGTGATCCGCAACGCAGCGGGGAAAGTTCAGGGCTTCACCCACATGCCGAGCTACCAGATACGGCTGTCGAAATCGGAGGACGACCCGTACAAGGTGGAGATCCCGATTCTAGAGTTGCAGATCGATGGCAGTGTAAAGATCGAGAACGTGCCGGTGTGGAAGCGTCACCGGCTATTCGTGCAGAGCCGCGTCCTGCAGCGCCGCAATCTTTCCTATGTTTCCGGGTACAGGATGCGCTGGTTCAAGGAGTTCGGCGATCCCCGCGTGTACGACTACGAAAGCGGCGAGCTTATTCCAGAGGACAAACTGGCTGCC